>JACCDV010141872.1_pt1 | contig 11325 bp, 5 predicted proteins | sample 7446131 | NCBI WGS metagenome assembly JACCDV01 (sample SAMN15323448, study PRJNA562643) | freshwater metagenome | isolation source: river surface water | place: USA:Blue River Watershed | collected 2017-08-17
AGTAAAGAAAGAATTATTTAAGAATTAAAAAAATGTTTTTAATATGAAAATAACTATTAATAAGATTAAAATATATTTATAAAATTATAATAATATGGTTATTCATAAATACTTTTTCAAGACTCACTTGATAATTAAACATTAATTAGTTACTAGTAATTTTTATTACTAAATTAAGATTTATAATATTAATAAATAATTAAGTCATATAATAACATCTAGCTAAATCTAAATGATTTATAGTTTGTTTTACACTTTTTATTAATTCAAATATTAATTGAATAAAGTTTATAAAATATTAAAATCATTAATATTAGAAAATATATTAAAAATGAGCTTTTATCTTGTAAAATAATTTAAAATTTTGGTTAATAATTTTATGATTGTTTTAAAGAGTTAAAAGAGCTAATTAGTAGAGATATTAATATTATTAAAATAGCATTTTTATATTGAAAATATTCTAAAATATTGATATTAGTTAATCTTATAATAAATAACCTATTCGATAACAATGAATTAAATATTTAATTATTATTGGAAAACAACTAATTAATAGATTTTGATTAAAAAAAGATACTCTTTAACGGTAATGAAATATAAGAAATATTTTAAATTACTTCTTTTGATATTCCATTATTTTAACAAAAAATACTAGAATTTCAAATAAAAAATCCTTATAAAAATTAATAAGATTTTTTATAAGAATTTTTCAAAATAAAAAATAATTAAGTTTGTTATAATTAAATATTAAATTTGAATTTCTTTTTTTTATATTCTTTTAAGCCCGCTAAGTTTTTAATTAGTTTTTTGGTTTCTTTGAAATTCAAAGTTCCTGATCAATCTTCATCGTGAATAAACCAATAAAAATCACATGTTTATTAGCTAATTGGAGGAATTCCACATCTTTATGCAAGAGTGTTTAAAAATGGAAACAATTGGTTATAAAATAGAACTCCATTGCTGTATCTGGTAAATTCTATAAATAGAATTTTACCTTAGTTTTTAATAAAATCTTTTGAGAATTATGGTCTGATTCCTATTTGAAAATTTTAAAAATTAGCATTTAGCAAATGTTAAGGATAACCTTAGCAAGTATTTGCTTAATATGGTTATTAGTAACAATTTGGCATTTATTGATAATTAGGTTATGTTTATTAATAGCTAGGAAATCCTTGTTATTATTAGGGATAATATTGCTAGCCTTATTATTAACCCTATTAAGGAAACGGTTATCCCATATTTGGATTTCCCTATTACCAACCATTATTTGGATTATACATTATAATTTGTAAAAATATTATAAATGAAATACATAAATGGAATTAAAACAAAAATACAAGAAAAACTTCATAAAGAAAAAAATGAGGATTGAAATTTAGCAAATTAGGAATATTAATAAGAATAAAATGACAATATTTAACTTAATAAATCAATAAAAAATTAAGAACTTTTACATTAAATCTCTTTAGCATTAAATAGTAACGATGATTATTAAGAAAGCCTACTTCCTTAATATTAATAAAACCCTGATTAGATATATTTTTAAGAATTATTTAAATTTCTAATGCATTTGGAATATTAAAAGAACTAAAAGTTATAAAAAGATTTAGAAAGGCAAAAGTTAGAACTTTAATAATAAAGTAAAGATTTCTAATAAGAAATATTAAATTTGGAAAAAAGAAAAGAAGAATTAAATAAATAACAATAGAATACGTTGAATTAAGAGATTAGTTAAAACATAAAAACTAAAGATATAATAAAGATTTATGAAAAACAATCAAAATAAAAGGATTAACTTATTATAGAATAAAACGCTAAAATATAAGAAATAACTTAATAGTATATTTCTGAATGTAATAAATTTGAATAAAAAGAAAAGGGTTTTCTATAGGAAATTTAAGAATTAAAAACTTAATAGAATTTTAATAAAGAAAATGATTTCAACGAATCTATAGACTTATCTAATACAGAGGAAAATGAATAAAAATTATTTATAAATAAAATATAATGGAGTTTCCAATAGTGAGTTAAGGATTTTATAATCTAAATTTTATTGACTGGAATAATGAATGGGAATAAATTATCATTGAAAAAAATTAGAAAAATATTAATTTTAAATCAGAGAGGAAAAGGTTAAGAATGTTTAAAGGAAAAATTAAAAAAATGAAAGTTAAAATTTCTAGTTAAGAATGCTCTATTTGCTTATAGGCTATATTGACAAATTAAATTATATTCTAGATAATTAAATGTTAACATATTTTTCATAAGATTTGTTTAACTCCCTGGTTATTAGAAAATCAAACTTGTCCTTTATGCAAATATAATTTATTAGAATAAAAATTATAAAAATTAAATTATTTATTTGTTTCTATTTTTAGTCTTTATAATGTTTTGCAAATAAGCCTAAGGAAACTAAAACTAAAAAAATAATATTTCTAAATGTCTTATTTGTCATGAAGAACTTATAAATGATATTTAGAATCAAATTTAATTCTGCTAAAATGGTTGTTTAAAATTTGAGGATTTTCTGAATAAAAATTTATCTGTTGAAAATCATAAGAATTTTTGTGAAAAACAAAATGAAATAAAAAATAACAAAAACATTAATTAAAATAATAAAGACTTTAATATGGAGTCTTTAGAAAATAAATTATAAAATTTAACCTCAATTTATTAAGGATAGAACTTAAGGGATTATAAAAATTAAGAATTAAAAGGAAGCAACATGTTATAGGATGAAATTAATACTTTAAGATCAAAACTTGTAAATGAAACTTATTAAAAGTATAATTTGTTAATTTTATAAATAATAACAGAAAGATCATTAAGATTAGTAAACTCTTAAAATCCAATAGAGAAAAATCCCTCATTATATTAATAATAAGAGTGTTAGGATTTAAAAGAGTTAAATTTAACAATGTCAAGAATTAAGGCTTATTTTGATTAACATTTAAAAATGATTTTAAAAAGTTTTACAAATTTTTCTTAAGTAAAATTAATTATAAATAATTTTTGATTTTTAACTAATAAATTATTCCTTTTTAAGAATAATTTCATTTATTGTTTAATTTTATATAAATCCCTAATTAATCAATCTTAATTATAAATTAATTTAATCATCCAATTAAATATTTATTTCTCATTTTTATTCAAGAAATTTATTAAAAAAATAAGAAAATATTTTCCATTTACAAAATGTTTTTTATTAATATATTTAAATTATAAAATCACTTTCTTCTATATTGAATATGTTATCAAAGTTATATTATTAATTTTCATTAAATTAAATTTACTATTTTAATAAAACATTATAAGAATTAACATATAATATTTCTATTATTAAATCATTTATATTGAAATTTGAGTAAATACAAAGAGTATTAATATATTAGTATTCTATTTAATTTTTAAAACTTTATTCTTTATAGAAAGTTATAAAATATTCAATGTTTTTTAATTAAAATTCTCTTTCAACTGTAACAAATCTTTTAATTTTATAATAATCTTACGCTTATGCAATATTATATACATATTCAAAAATCAATAATAAACATGCTATAAATGTACCTGTTCATCCTTTTCCTGCTCAACAATGTATAAACACGGTTAAATTTGTGTTTTTGAGCATTTATAAAGAAACATCTAATATTTTTTAGATTAAGACTAACTAACAAATTGGTTTATGATCTAGCCATTCAATAGTTATGACTTGATTTTTAAAATAATCAATATCATAAGCATGATTTCCTAAATTAATAATTAAAAAATCTCCTTAATGTTTTTCTAATATAAATTAAGAAACCTCTTGAATTGAGTTTTTAAATAAACTCATTACTCCTGAAGTGGGTTATCCCATAGCAACAATATTATCAGTAATATATGTTAAATCTAAATCATATTTCTTATCAACATATCTATTTGTTGAAAGTGAGAATATTCATTTAATAATTGATACCATGTTAATTTAACAATATAAATGTAAATAAAATTATAATTAATAAAATATTTAATTTATTAGAATAATTAAAAAAACTTATAAATTAACATATTGAAAAGATAGTGATAAATTTTAAAAGAGCTTAAACATTCTTATCACTTAATAATTATCAGAGTATAAATATAAATAGAATATATGAAATTAAACTCTTATTTACTATTAGAATCATATCTATATAATATTAATATATTAATAAATACATTAAAATTATAACAATAAAATTATATAACATTAAAAGCAACAAATTTATTAATAAAATAAGGATATTTATTGAATTCGATGATCTATTATAATATAATTGTAAATTTTATGTTTCTTTATGAATAAACAATCTTTTTTTACTTTATAAATTTCAAATAAATCTAGTTTTTCTCAAATTATTTTTATAGTATAAAATTTACTCTTTAATTTCTGGATTATTTAAAATTTTAAATTTTATAAATGACAAGCACAAAAGCTTTCAATAATTTTTTACTAAAAACTTTAATGTTTATTTCATTATTTAATCTCTTCAGATAAGAGGTAAAGAAAGTCTCTAGAGATTCTTCTTATGTCACTCTTAATCCCGATTAGGTAAATAATTATCTAAAAACATAATTATCTTTCCCAAATGATGAAATCATAATTGGAGGATAATTAAAAATGGTTGATGAGGTCAGTTTAAATAACAGCGGAATTTTCGTTGGTTAAAACAACTGCAAACCTTTCAAATCTAATCTAATTTGCTATTTTAATAAGCAAGTTATCTCTTATGATCCAAAGACTTTAGAACACAATGTTGTTTGGAATTTATAAAACGTTTCTAGACAATCTTAGTTTAAAAACTTGTTTGTAGATCAACAATAAGGTTTAATATAAATTACTCTATATTATCCTAACTAAGATAAAACAGGAGTTTATATTTATGTTAATGGATATAAATATTTCCAAATCTTTTAGAATGAATTAGAAAACATTCACTTGTTTAATTTTGAATTGTTTTAGGAATAAGAAATAGGTTAAAATAATTAGGAAATTGAATAATAATAGTAATAAGTTTCTTAACCTGTTAGAAGATTAATGGATTAGGATCCTTTAACTTAAAGCTAAAATAATGATGAAAATTTATTGTCTTGTTACATGTAATACTCTATTATGAAATCTAAAAACAATAAAGACACCTCAAAGCTAAAAGGAAAGAAAATTTCAGGTGTGATGGTGGCTCCTATTCAATATTAAATCTTTGATCTTTAAGAAGAAGTGGCTCCTTAAAACTTAGAATAATTTATGGAAGATTTGTTATTAGAATCAAAAAGCTTTTCTATTTTGGAATTAGTTAATAATTCAATCACATTAAAATCATATTTAGGAAACAAAACAACAGACAAAACTAAAATCGTTTATTCTTTCTAAATTGAAGGAAATTAAATATTTAAAACCTAAGAAATTGGTAAAGATGGAGAATATAGATTAATGGCTTTCAGAGGATCTGTATATCCAAATAAACAAAGTACTTTTAATTCATTAAAAGCAAATCCTATAGTAATTGGCTAAAATAGTAAAAATATTAATGTTTATGATATGTACTAAATTACTAATGAATAATTTACGATTTCATTCTTATTGGTAACAAAGGAAGGAAAGAACTATCTTTAAGCTATTAACCTTAATGATAATAAAGGAATAACTTAATTATAGTTATCTCATAAGGCTAAGATTGACTCTTATTTAATATATGAAAACAATATATATTTATCAATAAAATATCCAACTTTGAAATAATACTAAATTCTTTAATTCAATATTAAAACTGGAAATTTCAGAGGAATTGTATCTTAAAAATTCTCTTGTGCAAATGGAAACGATTGTAAAATGTGGTTATTTGAATAAAATGAAAATAAAGAAAATTCTTAATATGAAGGACTATATGCAAACTTAGTTTAAATGAAGAAAGATTTGATTGAAAAAAGATAATATTTTAAAATTACTTTTTCATTTGAATTGGAAGACATTGAGAAAGTATTTAAAGGAAAACAATAAATAATTATTTCAAACTAAAATAGAAAATATTTTGGAATTATTGAGAATAAATAATTATTAAGTGATTCTAAAAAGATTGCTGAACAATAAATTGATTACAGATATTATAGCAGTGGAAAAGATGAACTTATGCCATAAGATGAAATCTAATGGACTTGAATTAATAAAAACTAGGTTTAAAAAGCTTAGAAGAGATTTGAATTAATTTTCTCAAATTTCACTTTATTGGATCATTAGTTAAATACTGTAAATTATGCTGAGTCAAACTAAGAATTCTAAACAATTAATGTTTAAGTACTTAATGAGGCCTATAATATGAAGTTTAGAAATTTGGACTTATCTTAGGTCTATATTATCATACACAAATAAGACGCTGAATATTAATATTTAGTTACACCAGATTATTAAAACTATAGAAAATTCCTTAATAAATAAGATGTTAGAATTGTTGTATTACCATTTGATATTGAAACAAAGGAATAATTTGAGACCTATTAGAATAGTATTTTAAATCAACTAAACGAATAAGATTATATTAGATATTTTGTATTAAACCATGAAGAGTACCAAGGAAGTGATGAAGCTAATAAATTAAGAATCATTGAAGGAGATGCTTTAGTAGATTCCTCAAGATTGATTGTTTAAGAATAATTAGAGAATTTCGTAAAAACAACTCCTGTTCAATTCTTTATAAAATCCTCTTTATATTATAATCAATCTAAATATGATAATAATATAATCCAATTACATAAGAGTTTTTATGAGTAATAAATAGTTTTTGATGAATAGACCATTAAATTCGAGAATTAAATCGTAAATGATCCATAGTTTTTAGAGACTGTTCAAGATGTTTATTAGAATAACTTTTTACATTAAAAACATTCATTCTATTAAATTTTTGATGAAAATGAAATGAGAAAAAATAACAAATATTTATTCATGAAAATTTCTTTCTTTGAGTCTGTAAGATTCCTTACTTATGAAAATGTTTCTTTTAATAGTGTTGATTTATACATTGTAATGTTAACCTCAAATTCTAAATTAAAAAGAGAAAACTTTAGCAAATTCAGAACTTTCTCAAGTGTTACTAATGGTTAGTATTTCTATAATATTAAAAATGATTAAGAAATTATTTCTTTCACAAGATTTTCTACAAAAAAAAATATTCATTAAAAAGAGGATTCTATAATTGTTAAAAATTACGAAAATTATGACTTTGAAGAAGCTGCTGATGAAATCTTTATTTTCTAACCAGATAAATTCGCTATTAAATTTAACGGAGAAGGAAGAAGCAATACAGATAAATCAAATTCTTTGTTTTTCTTTAATAAGGTTGATAATGGAGAGCCAATTAGCAATATTAGTGATACTTTATAAGATTACATTAATAACAAGGTTTCTTTAGGCAAAGAATCTGATTTAAAGAACAAATCTCAAACTCACACTTCAGTTGTTACTTTTTCATTAAAAGGAATCAATTATGGATTTAATATTCCAAAGAAAGTTGATTAAGACACTTTACCCTCTTAATTCACAGAAATAGAAAGTATTGATTATTAGAAATTCCATAAAGGAATCAATAAATGCATAAATTACGCTGAATTAAGTTTCTATTTGCCTTTAATTGTAAAAGATTAAAACATTGATCATAATTTAAAGATAATTTCTAATTTAGATCCAGAAAGAGGAGTATTTTAGGTTAATCAAAACTCTAAACTTGTTTATTAATCATCAATTCTTTCTAATAAAACTGCAAACAAAAGTGCTTTTGCCATTTATTAAACTAATGATAGTTGAAAATTGTTATTTTTCATTATGAGCGGATTAAATGTTATTTAAAGAGAAGTTTCATATAAAGAATTTGGAGAGGATATTATCTTCTTTGATCAAGTTACTGTAACAAATTCTAATGGCAAATATGTTGTTATGATTTTAGACTAAACTAACTCTGCTTTATACTTTATGTCATTTGATGATCTTTATAATAATATTGCTGAATTCGGTAAATTTAAAGTAAGACTTAATAATGGATTCTGAACTATTCAAAAATGTTTCTTTTAAGAATAGGAATAAGTTGTTTGCTTAGGTGTTGAAGGATATTTCTTATTAAAATACACTTTGAAAGGATCAAAGGTTTCAGTATTAAAGAATAAGTTTACTTATTTCACAAATGTTTTAATGAAACCAATACAAGACTAAGATATTGTATTTTCTAGTTTAAAGGAAGTAATTGTTAAACACGAAAGTAAAAAAACTCTTTATTTCATATATATAAAAGATGGAGAAGTTAAGAATTACAGAAGTAAAATGTCTAAGGAATCTCTAAATGCAAGAATTTATGAACTTAAGAAAATGAGAGAACCTGCATCAAAGAATTCCTTCGAAGAAAGTTAAGATGAAATCGAAGATAAAGATATTCCTAAAGAATATTAATAAGAAATCAAGTTAAGTTATTTGGTTCCTTTATCTGAACTAAACTCAAAAGAATAAAAGTTCTTCAAAATTGCTGGAAAATATTTCAATGTTAATAAGAAGAGCATTTCTCCATTGAAAAATGTTAAACTTTAAATTTCAGAATCTTCCAATATAATAACTGATAGTTCCAATAGTTCTATTATTCCATCTGGATAATCTACTTAAGATGATTATTTTGTTATTTATTCAGAGAAAAGAATAGTTGACAATAGATCTGAGTATTTTGTTGATTTTTACTAAGGAATTTCTCAGATTTATAAAATTAGAGATTCTGGAGACAGAGATAAAATTAAGAAACCAAAATATGAGGACAGTCTTATAAGTGTTACAAAGAAAGAAAACGGATATAGTGTTTCTAATGATAATTTAGCTTTACCAACAAAGACTATCAATTATGATTCTCTATTTGAAGTAGATGTTGATTTTGAAAGCGTATTCGATACAAAAGGAGGTAAAGTTTCTAAGAGATTTATTAAAGATTTAACAGAGATTAAAGGATAAAAGGTTGATTTGAAAAAGGAATTAGATAAATTTGTTACTGAAATCCCAGAAGTAAGCTATTTTACTGGATATTTCAATGAGTTAGTTTCTATTAGTGAATTATTCGAGGAAACTTAATAATAATCATAATAAGAGAAATAGGAATAAGAGTCTTAAGAAAAAGAGGAAAAGGAATAAGAAGAGGAGGTTTAATAAGCTGAATAAGTTGCTTAATAAACTAATAGAAGACTTGATGATTCTGAACAATCTTAATAATAAGGATCTTAATAATTTGGATAAGATGAATACAAAAGATTATTAGAAGAATAATAGGATTAAGACTAAAAATAATAATAAGAGGAGACTAATGATTCTGATAAAGAATAAGAATAAAATGAAGTTTAATAATCCTAATAGATAAACTAATAGCAAAACGAATCTTCTGATAAAGTTTATTTATCTTCCTCAGAGGAATCAATTGATTAAATCATCGAAACATCTTCAGATAACAATACTGTTTATCTTATAAGAGTCGCCTAGATTAAAAATCAAGGTTATTATTATAAGAAAGATAACGGTATTTTCTATAGTAAAAAATATGTTGAAAATATAGATAAAATTACATAAGAACTTCATTATAAATATTTCTTAGTTTATAAAGGAAATGCTTATGCATTGAAATCAACAGATTGTTATAAGATTAATGAAGAAACCTCTGAAGTTACAATTTACAGTGGGGCTGAAGAGGTAGAAGTTGTTGAAGTTTAAGAAGAGGATAAGAAAGATGAAATTAAAAAAGATGATAAAAAGAAAGATGATACAAAGAAAGAAGAACCAAAAGACGAGGGAATTTCATGGTTCTGGATTATTCTTATTATTGTCTTGATTTTAGCAGCAGTAATTGGAGGATATATGTATGCAAAAAGGGTTAACTTCAAGAGTCATAATTTAGAGTAAAGCAACTAAGGTGAACCATTACATTTGGCTTCTGAAAACAGATAAGGCAATGCAAATTGAGATTAATATTGATTATTATATTTAATTTTTATACTTTTTATAATTTTCTTTAATTTTATATAAAATTCAATAAATATTAAATAACTACATATTTATTCAATGATTAACCAAACTTAAATAGATTAATATTTTATATTCAAGTATTATTTATAAAAATTATAAAATTTAAATTATTTAAATTATCTTTTTTGTATTCTAAAATAATTATCTTAATTTATCATATTCTATTTTATAATTATTTGAAACCAATTTAAATCCAGAATTATTATTTGCATTTATTGTATCATTCTATTTCATATTTAAAGTATTTTACTCTTTATTAATGTTTTCTATAGAATATTGATGTTTGACAAATCAGTTTTATATTTAGTCTTTTTATATAAATGGATAATTGATATAAATTCCTTTAATATAATCATTAACAATAACACCTGTTTTGCTTAGTATTTATAAAACAACTTACAATTAATTTAATAAATCTGGAATTAATTTGAATTGTTATTAGATATCGAATAAATATTATCAAAAATACTCTTTTAACTTCTTATAATTTTATATTATTTATCTTTCCATTAGAATTTAGAAAATAATCCAAACTTAAACATAAATTTAATTATTTAAAGAATTTTTATTATCTTTTAAAATCCTCAATATTTTTTTTTGTATAAAATTTTAAAAATTTTAATATTTTAATAAAGAGTATTTAATGTTGTCAAAACCAATCCATATCATTCTTTATTCTGTTTATATTTCTATTAATTCTAAAGATAGAAATATTGCTAAAACAGGCCCTTGTATTGATTATAATTTTTATCCTGTTAAAGACTCAATTTCTTAAATATTAATTTCCACATTTTTTTACTTTTTATACTTTTATAAAAATGCATCTGTAAAAAAATACATTTTTTCCATTTCTATGATTTCTGGCGTTTTATTTAATTACTATTAGCAGATTTCTTCAATTGATCTGATTTAAAAAATATCTTATTTTTTATTAATTTTCTTAGTTGTATTAGAGATTATTTTAAGTGCGAAAAATAAATCGGACATTATAAATGCAAATTTAATTTAATAATTTAAAATATATATATTTTATATATTTTTCAATAATTAATAATTTATAATGGAAATTTTAAAGATTTTAATTTTATCTTAAAGATGGAGTATAGAATAAGATATTGAGTAGTTTCTATTATAATAAGATGTTTAAGAATATTATTCATTAGAAATATTATAATTTTATAATAAGTTTAAAGAACTTTTTGATTATTCTTGATAAGAAGAGATTTTATTTGAATTTATTTTCTTATATAAAAAATTTGACGTTTTTATAATAG
>JACCDV010377828.1_pt1 | contig 11324 bp, 13 predicted proteins | sample 7446131 | NCBI WGS metagenome assembly JACCDV01 (sample SAMN15323448, study PRJNA562643) | freshwater metagenome | isolation source: river surface water | place: USA:Blue River Watershed | collected 2017-08-17
ATCTATGGCATGTTGCCAAAGAACAAGCTCCGCAAGGGTCGCATGAAACTTCTAACCATCACTGATTAATACGCGTATGACTAAATACTTTGAAGCAATCGGACGACGAAAGACAGCAAGTGCACGCGTACGCATCACTGAGGCTGCTAAGACACAAGTTACTGTCAATGACAAAGCTCTAGCTGATCATTTTCAGACACCAACGCATCAAGCGGTAGTTCTATCTCCATTCAAAGAGATGGCAGATGAGCAAAAGTTCACGATGACGGTACTTGTAAAGGGTGGAGGTATCAGTGCACAGGCGGATGCAGTGCGACACGGACTTTCACGAGCACTCACCATCTGGAAGCCTGAGCTCCGCAAGAATCTCAAGAAGGCAGGCATGCTTAAGCGAGATCCTCGCGCAAAAGAACGAAAGAAGTTCGGCCTCAAGAAAGCTCGCAAGGCTGCGCAGTGGGCAAAACGCTAACTCCACGAAAAATGCCGGCCGTACAATGCCGGCATTTTTCATTGATTCATATCGACGTATTTGACACTTACAAAAAGAACATCATAATATAGCTCCATGCACACGGATGAAGATGTAACACTTGAGGAGAATAACGAAGACGGCTCAGAGGCAAACACTACTCAGAAGCTGAAGCAGCTCAGGGAAAAGATTGCCATTCTTGAACAGGAAAAGGGAGAGAGCTTGATTGGCTGGCAGCGCTCAAAAGCTGATTTTATAAATGCACTCCGACGTTTCGAGGAAGAGAAAACGCAGTTGAGGAGCATGGTAGCGGAAGACATTTTCAGCGAACTCCTCCCAGTTCTAGACAGCTTCGACCAAGCAGCACTGAGCATTCCACCAGACTCTCCAGCACATACCGGCTTCACCAATATATCGTCGCTGCTCAAGAAGATAATGGAGCATCACGGCCTAACACCGATCGACAGTGTTGATGTGCCTGAAGACCCACGTATTCATGAGTCTCTTCAAATGACTCCCGCAACTGGCTCACAGAAACCTCACCACGTAGCTCAAGTGTTACAAAAAGGGTACAAGCTAGGTGACCGAGTCATAAGAGCAGCAAAGGTGATTGTCACTGAATAGCTTCACAAATAACCTGCATTCGTTACACTAGTAGTCACTTTTAACATTTTCACAACACAACTATGGCAAAAATTCTTGGCATCGATTTGGGAACCACGAACTCTGCAATGGCCATTGTAGAGGCTTCAGAGCCGCGCATTATAGAAAATGCCGAAGGCGTACGAACAACGCCATCCATTGTTGCACTAGGCAAGACAGGTGAGCGACTAGTCGGCCTCCTCGCTAAGCGCCAGGCAGTGACCAACCCAAAAAATACTGTGTATCAGATCAAGCGCTTCATCGGCCATGCATACGGCGAAGCTAACGTCGAGAAAGACCGCGTTGCGGTTCCGTTTGAAATGCAAAAATCTGCAAAGGATGGCATCGAGGTAAAAATGGGTGACAAATGGCACTCTCCTGAGGAGATTTCAGCAATGATTCTTCAGAAAATGAAAGCCGACGCTGAGGCCAAACTTGGCGAGAAAATCACTGAGGCAGTTATTACGGTACCTGCATACTTTAACGATGCACAACGACAGGCAACAAAAGATGCCGGCAAAATCGCAGGACTTGATGTAAAGCGCATCATCAATGAGCCGACAGCGGCAGCGCTCGCATATGGTTTCAATCGCAAGAAGAACGAAAAAATCGCTGTGTACGACTTTGGCGGTGGCACATTCGACATCTCAGTATTGGAAGTAGGGGATGACGTCATTGAAGTGAAGTCAACTGACGGCGACGCACACCTTGGCGGTAAAGATATTGACCAGGTCATCATCAACTGGATTGCGGACGAATTTCTGAAAGAGAGCGGTATTGATGTTCGCAAAGACCCACTTGGTCGTCAGCGCCTCGATGAAGCTGCAGAGAAAGCGAAAATTGAACTCTCCAGTGCAGTTGAGACCGAGATCAACATCCCATTCATCACATCAGACGCTTCTGGTCCACGACACCTTCTTCTCAAGATGACACGAGCAAAGCTTGAGGAGCTTGCAGCACCGTTTATTGAGCGTGCAATGCTCATTACCAAGCGAGCTGTTGAAGCATCGCCATTTAAGCTTGATGAAATCAACGAAGTAATACTCGTCGGTGGCCAGACGCGCATGCCAGCTATGCAGAAGGCAGTTGAAGACTTCTTCAAGAAGAAGCCGAACATGTCTGTGAATCCTGATGAGGTGGTCGCATTGGGCGCCGCTATTCAGGGAGGCATTCTTCAGGGTGACGTCAAGGACATTCTACTACTCGACGTTATTCCACTTTCGTTTGGCATCGAAACTCTCGGAGGAGTAGCCACTAAGTTAATCGAGAAGAACACGACCATCCCAACAGCCAAGTCACAAGTGTTCTCAACTGCAGCAGATAATCAGACATCAGTAGAGATACATGTCGTGCAGGGAGAGCGCGCAATGGCAGGCGACAACAAGACGGTGGGACGATTTAATCTTGAAGGCATACCACCATCTCCACGCGGACTTCCACAGGTAGAAGTTACCTTCGACATTGATGCGAACGGAATACTCAGTGTTACAGCGAAAGATAAGACGACAGGTAAATCGCAGTCGATTAGAATCGAGGCTCGAGGAGGTTTGAGCGACGCCGACATCGAACGCATGAAAAAAGAAGCAGATGTGCACGCGAGCGAGGACAAGGCGAAGCGAGATATGGCGGAAGCTCGCAACATTGCTGATCAAATGGTGTACACAGCTGAGAAAGCACTCAGCGATAACAAGGATAAAGTACCAGCAGACATTGCAACTGGCGTTCAGGGCAAGATCGAAGTGGTTAAGAAAGCACGAGAGGGTACTGATGTTAACGCACTTAAGACCGCTGCTGATGAGCTCTCAAAGGAGATGTCTAAGATTGGAGAAGCGATGCAAAAGACAGGTGCGACAGATGCATCAACAGGCACTACACCCGACGCAAAGGATGACAATCAGTCTGGCGACACACCGAAAGACGCGGAGTTCAAGGACAAACAATAGAAGGCGATGCTAGGGCTTAGAATCTAGGATGACGTGCCATCAAACGCTGTCCGTAAAGTAAACTCACTTTGCGACCTGAACTATGGTAAAGTACCCCCACCTATAACCGTATGGCAAAAGACTACTATCAAACACTAGGCATTGAAAAAAATGCCTCCAAAGACGACATCAAGAAGGCTTTTCGCAAGCTGGCTCATCAGTATCACCCTGACAAAAAAGGTGGCGATGAGGCTAAGTTCAAGGAAGTGAACGAAGCCTATTCGGTACTCTCAGATGATACTAAGCGCTCGCAGTATGATCGCTATGGTTCAGGCGGGCCACAGGGCGGTTTTGGCGGTGCTGGAGGCCAAGGATTCGGAGGCTTTGATTTTTCCGACTTTGCGCAGGGCTTTGGTGGATTTCAAGGCGGCAATGTTGAGTTCGACTTGGGTGATGTGTTTGGAGATATTTTTGGCGGTGGACGCCGGACTCAACGAGGTCGCGACATCTCCATAGATGTACAAATTACCTTTAAGGAATCGGTATTTGGAACTGAGCGAAAAGTGATGCTTGCTAAAGTAAGTGCGTGTACCACCTGCAATGGTAGTGGTGCAAAGTCTGGCTCCGAACTCAGCAACTGCACAACCTGCAACGGCAAAGGTAAGATTCACGAAACAAAGCGCTCCATACTTGGCTCTTTCACCAGCGTGCGAGCATGTGACAATTGTCACGGAAAAGGGAAGGTTCCTAAGGATAAGTGTGCCACATGTCATGGACATGGCGTCCACAAGAAGAACGAGGAAGTTCACGTTCGTATCCCTAGCGGCATAGACAATGGCGAAATGATTCGCATGACAGGCCAGGGCGAAGCGGTGACTGCAGGAGAGCCTGGAGACTTGTACGTCAAAGTGCACGTTACAAGCGACTCCCGCTTCAAGAAGGAGGGTTCAAATTTAAGCACGGTTCTACCACTCAAACTGTCAGAAGCACTCCTTGGTGGAGAGTACGATATAGAAACACTCGACGGCGTAATCTCCGTTACAGTGCCTCCGGCAACATCACTCCACGAAGTGCTACGAGTCCGAGGTAAAGGCATTCCAATGAGTGCAAAGACGCGAGGCGATTTACTCATTCGAATAGAAATTGAGCTACCTAAGAAGATTTCAAAGAAGGCTGCTGAGCTCATTAAGGAACTGAAGAAAGAGGGCGTGTAGTGATAATCCCTCGTGTCTGATGTAAACCCCTCGTCCCTGAGGCCCATCCGTTGTATCCTTACGAAATGGATATGGCCTCCCTCACGACGTTTTCAGTGCCGACGTTTAGCTTCCTAAGCGTCTTCAATGACTTCCTTATTCTGCTCCTCATACTGGGGCTGACTATCTTATACGTGGCGGTACGTGGACAGAACGCTCTCGCCGCCTACACTCTTTCGTTGTACATATCACTCACACTCTTTCGCAACCTTCCGTTTCAGGCGAGTGTGGGGGAGAGTATCTTGTACACGTTCCTACTGCAGACCGCGATTGTGTTTGGCGTTGCCTTCCTCATTCACATACCTCTCACGTATGTATTACTCATGGATGATTGGAGTACGGGGTTTACTCGCTACGCAAAGATAAGCCTTCTGGTGCTCGCATCCACATGCTTCATATTTGCCATACTGTACGTCACCCTAGCGCTAGGGCTTATTTATTCCGTATCTCCCATTGTTGCAACACTCTTCGATCCACAATACTTTTTCTGGTGGATTTTAGCGCCAATTTTGGCCATCATTCTCATTTCTCGCCCCTAGAAAAGCCTCTGCGCCTGCCCTTGATTAAATATAATTACTGTGTTATAGTCCACCCGGACTAGCTTTTGCTAGGATTTGATCTCATCATCACAAGGAGGGCCGCACATGCTTGCGGATTTACTTAGGGAGCTAACAGAGCTCTACAGTGCCGTCTTGCAGGCATGGAACTCCATGCCGCCATTTCCAGGCAAAGACTTCGCGTCTAGTCCTGAAAAATTCAAGACGGCGTTAGTGTACGCAGCGCCAACCTTTCATGTTTTAGGCTATCTGACTTATGTTCTCTTTACACTAACAGGTCGGATTGTCCCTAACACTTGGTCATGGTTGATGTTCGCATACGGAACCAGCCTCCTCACTCTTCTGGAGTGGAGGATGGGAGCGCCACTTGAACTTTTGTTCCTACCGGCGATATGCGCAATCCTTAGCATTGCCGTGTTCGGTATACGCATGATAACTGCATCATATGCCGAAGAAGGTAACTGGGCGGACTTCATTGTTGGCGCCCTGGCATTGGTAGTCGACATAATCATCACAGTCTATTATTTATGGATTGGCGATCAATTGGTAAGCGGCGACCTAAGCCAGGCACAGCGCGATGAATACCTTTTCTGGTTTCTCATTGCAACTAACGCAACTGCACTTACAGCGTTTTCCCCATTAATATGGGACATGTTCACCGGTAAAGGACAGGAAGCTTCGTTGCCTTGGATACTTTGGACCTTAGCGTTTGGAAGTTTGACATATACGACAATTGCTGAGGGATATCTAATCTCAACGTTGATCATCTATCCAGCACTAAACACAGTGCTACACGCAGTAGTTGCATATCAGAGTGTACGACGACAGCAAATCAATCATCTCAGTTAATAAAATACAACTTGGGTCGCATTACACATGCGACCCATTTGCAAAACAGCTAATCATGTATAATTCTAGTACTCCATGAATACAGTTTATGTTAAAAAAAGCGCAATTGAGGGTAGCGGAGTTTTTGCTGCCAAGTCATTTAGCAAGGGCGAAATAGTTGGCCAAATCAGCGGGAAGATTAAAAAAATGCGCATACGCTCGCAGGAAGGATCGACTCGCTTTCGTGACTGGATCGGCATTGGTATGGACACATGGATAATTCCGAATCCTAAGATTTGGCGCTTTCTGAATCACTCATGCAACCCGAGCACTGCCATAGTCGACGACAGATATATAATTGCCTTGAGGGATGTTAAGGCCGATGACGAAATCACCTTTGACTACTCACTCACGGACGACGACCCACACCAACTCATGAATTGCCTATGTGGCTCTAATCTTTGCCGAGGAGTCATTAAATCAATAAGAGAAACGCCGACTGATGTCTTCATGAGGCATTTTCCTCATGTACCAAGCTACTTTCAGAAAATATTTATTAAGACGTATGTAGACTCAACAAATGCAAAAGATCAGCCAATATAGAGCATCTGAAGTACTTTCTTATGCTTTCGCAACGCTTGTGATGGCTTCTATAATTCTTATGTATGAGAAGTATGTAATTTACGACTCTTTCACAATATACAAGAATGAAACTGAGATTCCAGTAACCACTGACTTTCTATCGCAGATTTACATGTATATTGTCAACAAATGAATATGGACTCTCTCCAATGTAATTTTGACACAGCCTTTTTGTTAATATTCTCGGACAATGTCTTTTCCTCTCTGATCTATTACTCACACCTAGGTCCACTAGCTGCATCTTTGCTTCTAGGTGGCTTGGTCTTACTGAGCAACTGGAAAAGTACTTCGAATCGTCTTTTTTTCGCTCTGACCGCACTTTTCTCTACATGGGTCTACTTTGACTTGATTCTCTGGGCATCAGAAAAACCAGACCTAATTATGTTCTTTTGGTCTGCGCTCGTATATGTTGAACTTTTAATATACGCAACGGGACTCTATCTCGTAACTTATTTAGTTCGAGACGGAAAGGATTTGTCGTTGATGCAAAAGTTACTATTATTTATACCTTTTGTTCCGCTTTTTCTCTTTGCACACACGTCTCACAACCTTCTTGGGTATGATGCATCAAATTGCGACAGAGCGGCCGTCGAAGGACCTCTCTGGCAATATGTTTATGTTGTTGAAGCACTCTTTATACTTATCGCCTCGTATATTCTACTCAGAAGCGCTACTTCGAGGGGGCGTGCCAAGGCATCTAGTTCGTCGCTATTTATAGGCTTGGCTATAGTTATATTTCTATCAATATTCTCCTTAGGAAATATTACTATCTTGCTTTCCCTGGAATGGCAGTACGAACAGTACAAGTTATTTGGAATGCCAGTACTCTTGGCATTTGTCACCTACACAATGGTGAAGTATGGCGCTTTCAGTTCAAAAATGCTGCTATCACAGGCGTTAGTTGGAGGAAGTGCCATCATGATACTTTCGCTACTGTTTGTGGACAGTATATTGGATGTCCGTGTAATTGCCTCTACGACGTTTGCACTAGTTGTACTCATGGGCATCTCGCTTGTGAAAAATGTGAAGCGTGAGATTTCCCAACGAGAAAAGATCGAGAAACTAGCCAAGGACCTAGAAGCTGCCAACGACCGCTTACAGGAGCTAGACCGACAGAAGACGGAATTCGTATCCATCGCTTCACATCAATTGCGCGCACCAATCACGGCAATAAAGGGATACGCATCACTGCTCACTGAGGGGTCTTACGGACCAATACCAGAGAAGATGACGTCACCAATCGCAACAATATACGAATCAAGCCGCATGATGGTGAATACCATCGAAGACTTCTTGAACGTCTCTCGTATTGAGCTAGGACACATGCAGTATGCACGCGAGGATTTCAATCTTATGGATCTGACTCGAAAGGTGGTCGACGAGCTCACTCCTAACGCTAAGTTTAAGGGTCTTGAGCTAAGCTTTAATCCATCGGAAGTGGATGCTCCCGTCTATGCTGACATGAACAAGATCAAGCAGGTGATTACAAACTTCGTCGATAACGCCATCAAGTACACTCCAAAGGGATCTATCACTGTCTCCCTGACGACAAATAAAGTTAGCAACAAGGCAATTATTTCTATCAAAGATACTGGCCAGGGCCTTTCTAAAGAAACCATTGGCACGCTGTTTGATAAGTTCACACGTGCACGCAACGCGGACAAGGTAAACACGACCGGTACCGGCCTCGGACTTTATGTCGGCCGCCAGCTTATTACAGGCCACAATGGACGAGTATGGGTAGAGTCAGAAGGCGAGGGCAAGGGCTCAACATTCTTTATTGAACTTCCGCTCAAATAGAAGTGCAGTACCCGAGACAGCACACTGCAGCATCATCGAGCCTTTCTCCTTGTTGATCGTGGAATAGTTTTGCGCTTTGTAGTAGCTCTGGCAAGTTTCTGCTTTCCTTTGGCACTAATTGCAATAAACGTCTTGCCGTCTTTCACGATCTCGGACACATCACCGCTTTGGATTAGCTGCCTAAGCGCTGCTCGCAAATACGGCAGTGAGTACATTTTCTTACGCATACCCAACGCTTCAATTGCGCGAAAGGTATTTGGGGCGAGCACGGCGACAGATACCATTCCAGTAATTGCCAGGGACACAAGTATTACACGCGCTAAGCCTCGATACTCGCTCTGTGCGACCGCATCCTGCAGTTGCTTGTGCGTCTGCGTAAACAAACCCATAGATAGGGTAATGGTACCACATCAATTTTCCGTTAGCGCCAGAAGCCATCATCTGTTAGACTCGAAAGCATGAAAAAGGTAGTTGATGAACTCAAACGAAGGGGACTCATGAACCAAAGTTCCACAGACCGACTGGAGGACTACCTGCAAATTCGACCACGCACTGCCTACTTTGGCATGGACCCGACAGCGGACTCGCTACACATAGGCAATTTGGCTGGCATTATGGCCATGCGACACCTCGCACAAGCTGGCCATGCAATTATTTTTTTGGTTGGTGGCGGCACGGGTATGATTGGTGACCCTTCTGGCAAGAGCGATGAACGCAACCTTCTCGACGACAAGACTGTCCGCGCAAACGTCAAAGCTATCTCCAAACAGCTGACACTTCTCTTGGCCGGCCAGAAGTTTCGCATGCTCAATAACGACTCGTGGCTGAAAAATGCAAAGCTTATCGAATTTCTGCGCGACATTGGCAAGCACTTTACCGTAAACAGCATGATCAAGCGGGACGTCATCCGACCACGACTTGAAACACCTGAGGCAAGTATTTCCTACACGGAGTTTTCTTACTTACTACTACAAGCCTACGACTTCTTACATCTGCATCAAACATACAATGTTGATGTGCAAGTAGGCGGCTCAGACCAGTGGGGCAATATTGTATCTGGTGTCGAGTTAATCCGACGCAAACTTTCGAAAGAAGTCGCCGCATTCACTGTCCCTCTTATAGTCGACAAAACAACTGGCAAGAAGTTTGGCAAATCCGAAGGTAATGCCATCTGGTTAGATCCAGCAAAAACATCGCCGTATGCGTTCTACCAATTCTGGCTCAATGTGAGTGATCCAAATGTATTTGACTACCTAAAAGTGTTTACATTTCTACCGGTTGAGGAAATTGAAACACTGGAAAGTGAGTCAGGATCACATGACCGTTTTCTTCGTGCAAAAAAGCTGCTAGCGTACGAAGTCACTAAGTTGGTGCACGGCGTCGTCACCGCCGAGAGAGTGAGAGCGGTTTCTGAGATTGTATTTGGAGAAAGAACTATTGAGTCACTGACCAGGGCAGAAAGAGATATCCTTGTTGCCGCAATACCGACGGTTTGGGTTACCAAGCGATCGATAGAAATCAAGGAACATTCCATCATCGACATGCTGCTACAAGCTCAGTTAGTAGCCTCCAAAGGTGAGGCTCGATCTATTATCGAACAAGGTGGAGTGACCCTTAACGGCCAGAAAATCGAAGAAGTAACCGAGTCACTATCGAGCCGCAACATGACAGGATCTATAGCTATGCTTCGAAAAGGAAAAAAGCAATACGCCTGTATAGCAGTGAAATAGCTTCTAGGGGGCTGTATTTAGGCGCATTTTCGTGTTATATTGCCACACATCGCTTGGTAGGTGATTACTGTCATCTATCCAGGAAGTCCGCACTAGCGGATATGCATGCGTCGGTGGCGGAGTGGTCAATCGCAACAGACTGTAAATCTGTCGCCCTATGGGCTACGAAGGTTCGAATCCTTCCCGGCGCACCAATTAGAGAAATCCCGACATATGTCGGGATTTCTCTAATATAAACGCACGATGCAATTGGTCCATTCACTCGCATCTCGGGCATCATATCGACAAACCCACGAGCCTAGCGAATGAGTTGCTATATCCACCTGCAAGAGAAAGGTCTTTCGCGACGGATTCTAGACTGCGTTGATGATGTATATCACGCACAATCTGAATTATTGACCTTTCTGGTATTTATAGTATAATATACTTAGTAGTCGGGCATGTACCGACATCACACTCAAAGAGAGGAGTGAGCATGTTACAGACAATAGGAATGGTGCTTCTCACCGCATTTGCGGTGATAAACATTGCAGCCGTATTGTATACCCATCGGCATGAATACAACTTCATCTGGTCGGTATGGAAGCGCTTCCGTGTCGCAATGTTTTTGGAAGCTGTTGCCGTCTTGATTGCCACTATAATTATTGGCGTACTACTTTCAGAAGTACCGCCACTCAAATACGGATGGCTACACTTGGTCTACACAGAGGGAGGCAACGTCCTTGTGCGACCACTTACGGCGGGATCGGACTCCGCGTATGAACTGGTGCGGTGGCTACCTGTACTATTTGTAACAGGATTACTGCTCGCAGTTCCATTCTTAGCAAAAATGGAGGAAGAGCAATTTCGCAAAGGCTACACAGAGTGGAGCGACATCCTCGCACAATCAGTGAAGTTTGGCCTCGTGCACTGCATCGTCGGCATCCCACTTGCGTTCGGTATCGCATTGATACTGTCTGGCTTGTGGTATGGCTATCACTATCGACTAGCATACATGAAATATGCGGGCGACTATGGACACAAAGCTGCCGAAGAAGAAGCGGTCATGGTAAGTACCACATACCACTCCATGTACAATTCCATAATCGCATGTGTGCTCATAGCTTGCTTGATTCCGTAAGGGAACACTGCAAGCAGACACACAACAAGATCCCTCGCGAGCAATCGCGAGGGATTATTTATTTACTCGCGTACTGCTCAATATTGCCATCATTCGCACTCCGCAGTATGCCGCGACGCCGAGTAATATATGCCACATGAAATGTGTTCCAAAGGGCACGACAGTACACGTTGCAAGATCAATTGTTCTAAAAATAGCCGCAGCTGTCGCGCATCCAATCATTGCCGCTCCCCAATAGAAGGCCGGGACCGATTGTAGCCGAGTCCAGTACAGCAACAGAAGTGAAAAGAGTATAGTGACAGCAAAAAGAGTAGGTGGTGGACCATTTGTCTCAAGCCGAGGTATCAATAGCGTTGCTGCA
>JACCDV010152184.1_pt1 | contig 11323 bp, 7 predicted proteins | sample 7446131 | NCBI WGS metagenome assembly JACCDV01 (sample SAMN15323448, study PRJNA562643) | freshwater metagenome | isolation source: river surface water | place: USA:Blue River Watershed | collected 2017-08-17
GTCGATAATGAAAACGTAGGCAAGGCCAGTGCAGGAATATCCTGTGGGATGCCGCCAAATCTGGAGCCAATGGTTTCAACGGGGAAAGAAAAGGCAGCCTGTAAGCCGGTTGCCACGAGCAGGAGCGCAAGTGGGCCGGGGATCTTGCCTAATGCAGGGATCCATTTCCCCGCCTGTTTGTTCCAGAGAATGAGGGCGGCCAGGGAGAGTGCCGACATGACAACCGTGGGTGTTTGCATCGTCCCCGCATAGGTCCACAATGTTTCCATGCGCTCGAAAAATTCGGCCGGCATATTAGGGATGTTGAGCCCGAAGAAGTCTTTGATCTGGCTCATGAAAATAACAACGGCAATGCCATTGGTAAAGCCGATGACCACGCTGATGGGAATAAAACGGATCAGTATGCCCATTTTGGTGAGCCCCATGACAAAGAGCAAAATGCCCGCAATCATGGTGGCAACCATCAGGTTCTGAAAGCCGTAAATGCTGACGATGCCGAAAACAATAGGAATAAATGCGCCGGTTGGGCCGCCGATCTGAACGCGTGAGCCACCCAGCAGCGAGATGATGAAGCCGGCAACAATGGCCGTCCAGATACCCGCAGTGGGTGAGCAACCGGAAGCAATAGCAAAGGCAATCGCCAGGGGCAGCGCCAGCACACCCACAGTAACGCCGGCGGCGGCGTCTTTGGCCAGCTGTTCCGGTGTGTAATCTTTAAGGCAGTCGAGTAACTTCGGGTGGAAGCGGGCCAGCGGATACTTGCCAGTTGATTTGCCCATAGCCTCTGCTGGCTGATTAGATCCTGTGATCTCTGCCTCGCTCATACACCCTCCCCGGTGCGTATTGATGCGCACCCGGTCTTTTTGTGTTTGTGAGGGTGCTTGAATTCCCTATAGTGTAACCGGTTATTTAACGCGCATGCCAGCCTGAGCACCAGAATCCGGGCTCAGAATGTAAAGGCCGGGTTGATTGCCATCGGTATCCGAAGCTGCCAGTACCATACCCTCAGACATCCCGAATTTCATTTTGCGCGGGGCCAGGTTGGCCACCATCACGGTCAGGCGGCCGACCAGTTGTGCTGGATCATAGGCCGATTTGATGCCGGCAAAGACCTGGCGATATTTCGGCTGGTCGTTTTCTGTTTCGCCAATATCCAGCTGCAGACGGATGAGTTTGTCGGCGCCTTCGACGTGTTCGGCATTGACGATCTTGGCGATGCGCAGATCCACTTTGGTGAAGTCGTCGATGCTGATGTGTGCGTTATCGGTTGCGGGCGCGGTGTCCGGTTTCTTATCCATTTTTTTCTCGGTCTTCTTATCGGTCTTGCTGGCTGGGGCCGCATCGGTGGCCTGCAGCGATTGTGCGTTGGCGGCAATCAGTGCATCGACCATCGGACGTTCGATCCGGTTCATGAGGTGCGTGTAATCGTTGATGCGGTGACCGGCTGGCAAAGGCTGGCTGGCATCAGCCCAGGTTAGCGGTGCACCGTTGTAGAAGGCTTCAATCTGGCTGGCAACAGCAGGGAGTACCGGCTTGAGCAGAACCGACAGACTACGGAACAGGTTGAGCGCGGTGGTCGCCACGATGTGGAGTTGTTCGCGCTGTTCCGGGTCCTTGGCCAATAACCACGGCTGCTTGTCGTTCACATAAAGGTTGGCTTCATCAGCCAGATGCATGATCTGGCGCATGGCGCGGGCGCTGTCGCGTGCTTCCATAGCGGCAGCAACTTCGGCCAGCGCTTCATCGGTGATGATGCGATCAAATACGGCACGATCGGTGTCGCCGAGTTGGCCGTCGAATTGTTTCTTGATAAAGCCGGCGCAGCGGCTGGCGATGTTCACGTACTTGCCAACCAGATCGCTGTTAACCTTGGCGATGAAGTCATCGAGGCTGAGGTCGATGTCTTCCATGGTGCCATTGAGCTTGCTGGCGAAGTAGTAGCGTAGCCATTCCGGGTTGAGCTTCTGTTCTAGATAGCTTTCCGCCGTAATGAAGGTGCCGCGCGATTTCGACATTTTGGCACCATCCACGGTGAGGAAGCCGTGGGCACAGATGCGCGTTGGTACACGGAAGCCGCCTTCATGCAGCATCGCTGGCCAGAACAACGCGTGGAAATACAGGATGTCCTTGCCGATGAAGTGAATCAGCTCGGTTTTGGCATCCGGCTTCCAGTAGGCGTCGAAGTCCAAGCCTTCTTTTTTGGCGAGGGCCTTGAAGGCGCCCATGTAGCCAATTGGCGCATCGAGCCAGACGTAGAAATACTTGCCTGGTGCATCAGGAATGGCGAAGCCGAAGTACGGCGCATCGCGCGAGATGTCCCAGTCGCTGAGTTTGTTTTCACCGGCGGTGCCCAGCCATTCCTGCATCTTGTTGGCAGCTTCATGCTGCAGCACCGGGATGCCATCCGGGGCGCTGCGCGTGAAATCACGCAGAAACTGCTGGCAACGGGGATCGGAGAGCTTGAAGAAATAATGTTGCGAGGGGCGCAGCACCGGGACGCTGCCGGAGACGGCGGAGCGCGGGTTCTTCAGTTCAGAGGGGGTATAAGCGGCGCCGCAGGATTCGCAGTTGTCGCCGTATTGATCAGCGGCACCACACTTGGGACACTCACCCTTGATGAAGCGATCCGGCAGGAACATGCCCTTTTCTTCATCGTAATACTGCTCGATCTCACGGATATCGATCAGGCCGGCATCACGGAGATTGCGGTAAATCGTTTCGGCACAGTCGCGATTTTCGTCGCTATGCGTTGAGTGATAGAGGTCGAAATGAATGTTGAAACCGGTGAAGTCGCGTAGGTGCTCCTGGTGCACGCGGGCGATGAGCGCCTCGGGCGTGATACCTTCCTTTTCGGCGCGCAGCATAATGGGCGTGCCGTGCGTATCGTCAGCACAGACATAAGTGGCGTTGTTGCCGATGAGCTTCTGGAATCGGACCCACATATCAGTCTGGATATATTCAACCAGATGACCGAGGTGGATGGCGCCGTTGGCGTAGGGCAGTGCGGATGTGACGAGTAGCGTACGTTTCATGGGCGCAATTTTAGCCGATTGGCGTGCTTTAGCAGGGATTTTTGAGGAATTTACCGGTTGATAGGGCGTAAAATTGACGCAAACAAGTGTTTTCGTCCCAAGCAGGTGAAAACCGGGTGTTCCCCTACAAATAACGGAGTTTTTATGAGCGCTTCTGATCAGCAGGTATTGCTAGCGCAGGCCGGTGAAATTCTGGCCGGCTTGATTGATCCGGCAACGGAAAAGCCCTATTGGACGGCCAATCAGGTTGCAAGCGCCTTGTCCTTGGCCCATGGCGTTTTGCAGGTGCGGGTGACAGTCGGTTATCCGGTGGCATTGGTCGCTCCGGTGATTGAAGCGCAGGTGCGTGCAGCCCTAGCGGGATTGAACGTGGCATCGCTCGAGGTAGCGGTGCATAGCCAGATTGAATCCCACGTCGTGCAGCGTAATCTGCCGCTGCTTAAAGGGGTGAAGAATCTAATTGCCGTGGCCTCCGGCAAAGGCGGCGTTGGCAAAAGCAGCACGGCGGTGAATCTGGCGTTGGCGTTGTCGAAGCATGGTGCCCGTGTTGGCTTGCTGGACGCGGATATCTATGGCCCATCCATCCCTCAGATGCTGGGAATTGGTGGGCAACAGCCACATTCGCCGGATGGTAAGCACATAGAAGCCTTGCGTGCCCATGGTATTGCACTCATGTCGATCGGTTTCCTGGTGGATGCCGAGTCACCGATGGTGTGGCGTGGCCCGATGGTGACGTCGGCGCTGGAGCAGCTGCTGCGCGATACGTTGTGGGGCGAACTGGATTATCTGGTGGTCGATATGCCGCCAGGCACCGGTGATATTCAGCTGACCTTAGCGCAAAAGGTGCCGGTTACGGGTTCGGTCATTGTCACGACGCCACAGGATATTGCCTTGCTGGATGCCCGAAAAGGTATTCGCATGTTCGAGAAGGTGGGTGTGCCGATTCTGGGCGTTGTAGAGAATATGTCTATGCATATCTGCACCAACTGCGGTCATGCCGAGCCAATTTTTGGTCAGGGCGGCGGTGAAGCACTGGGTGCAGATTATCAGGTGCCGCTGCTCGGCAAATTGCCGCTGGATTTGCGGATTCGGGTGGGTCTGGATGCGGGGCAGCCGATTGTTGCAGCCGATCCGGATTGCGCCATTAGCCAGCTATATCTGGACATTGCGCTTAAAGTTGCTGGGAGCGTAGCGGCGAGAGCCAAGGATACGAGTCATAAATTCCCTAAAATCGTCATTGAATAAGCGGATTTGCCCTTGATTTGCCCCCGATCGGGGTACAATTTCTGCCAAATTTGTGAACCTTTATGAACTGAATCCCCGCCGGGGAGAGTGTTGGAGCAGGTATGAGCATCAAATCTGATAAGTGGATCCGTCGCATGGCCGAGCAAGAAGGCATGATCGAGCCGTTTTCACCGGATCTCGTGCGCGAAGTAAACGGCCAGAAGATCGTTTCTTATGGCACCTCCAGCTACGGCTACGATATCCGCTGTGCCCGTGAGTTCAAGGTCTTTACCAACATCAACAGCACTGTCGTTGATCCGAAGGCCTTCGACCCGAAGTCTTTCGTCGAAATCGAATCTGATGTGTGCATCATTCCACCGAATTCGTTTGCACTGGCTCGTACGGTGGAGTACTTCCGTATTCCACGAAGTGTGCTGACAGTTTGTCTGGGCAAGAGCACCTATGCCCGTTGCGGCATCATCGTGAACGTGACCCCGTTTGAACCTGAGTGGGAAGGTTACGTGACGCTGGAATTCTCGAATACCACGCCGCTGCCCGCCAAGATTTACGCCGGCGAAGGTTGCGCCCAGGTATTGTTCTTCGAATCGGATGAAGTGTGCGAAACCTCGTACAAAGATCGTGGTGGCAAATACCAGGGTCAGGTCGGTGTCACACTCCCGAAAATTTAAACCGTTAGACTCGTCGAGTCGGCAGCATTCGCGCCGCGTGTTCTGGCTTTGGCCGGCACGCGGTGTTTCCTTTCTGGCTGAGGAGCCATTGCTATGAAGTTTCATTTTCCGATCATCATCATTGATGAAGACTTCCGTTCCGAGAATGCCTCTGGTTTGGGTATTCGCGCGTTGGCCGAAGCCATCGAAAAGGAAGGCATGGAAGTGCTGGGCGTGACCAGTTATGGCGACCTGAGCTCATTTGCGCAACAACAGAGTCGTGCCTCCGCCTTTATCCTGTCGGTGGATGACGAAGAGCTGCTCAATGATGAAGAACAAACGATTGCCGAGTTGCGTGCGTTTGTTGAAGAGATTCGTTACAAGAACGCAGACATACCGATTTTCCTGCATGGTGAAACCCGGACATCGCGTCACATTCCGAACGACATCCTGCGCGAGCTACATGGCTTTATTCACATGTACGAAGATACGCCGGAGTTTATTGCGCGCAATGTCGTGCGTGAATCGAAAGCTTATCTGGATTCGTTGCCGCCGCCTTTCTTCCGTGCGCTAACGCATTACGCGGCGGATGGTTCCTATTCGTGGCACTGCCCGGGACACTCCGGTGGCGTTGCGTTTCTGAAGAGCCCGGTGGGTCAGATGTTCCACCAGTTCTTTGGTGAGAACATGCTGCGCGCAGACGTGTGCAATGCCGTAGAAGAGTTGGGTCAGTTGCTCGATCACACGGGTCCGGTGGCCGCCTCAGAGCGCAACGCTGCACGGATCTTCAATTGTGATCACTTGTACTTTGTCACGAATGGTACGTCGACGTCGAACAAGATTGTATGGCACTCCACCGTAGCGCCGGGTGATATCGTTGTGGTTGATCGTAACTGTCACAAGTCGATTCTGCACTCGATCATTATGACGGGCGCCATCCCTGTATTTCTGATGCCGACACGCAATAACTTTGGCATCATCGGCCCGATTCCGAAAAGCGAATTTTCCTGGGAAAGCATCCAGAAAAAGATTGCCGCGAATCCGTTTATTGCCGACAAGAGTGCCAAGCCTCGCGTCTTGACGATTACCCAGTCGACCTACGATGGCATTCTTTATAACGTCGAAGAAATCAAAGAAATGCTCGATGGCAAGATCGATACCTTGCACTTTGACGAAGCCTGGTTACCGCATGCGGCCTTCCACGATTTCTATGGCGACTATCATGCCATCGGTGCCGATCGTCCGCGTTGTAAAGAATCGATGGTCTTTTCGACCCAATCCACGCATAAGTTGCTAGCCGGTCTCAGCCAGGCTTCGCAGATTCTGGTGCAGGATTCGGATGATCGCAAACTGGATCGCGATGTTTTCAACGAAGCCTACCTGATGCATACCTCCACATCGCCACAGTACGCGATTATCGCCTCGTGCGACGTGGCGGCAGCGATGATGGAAGAACCCGGTGGACCGGCGTTGGTAGAAGAGTCGATCGCAGAAGCCCTAGATTTCCGCCGCGCCATGCGCAAGGTCGATGAAGAGTGGGGCGAAGGCTGGTGGTTCAAGGTCTGGGGCCCGGACGATCTCTCGGAAGAGGGGATTGAAGAACGCGAGGCCTGGATGCTGAAACCGGGCGAGCGCTGGCATGGTTTTGGTCAACTGGCAGATGGCTTCAATATGCTGGACCCGATCAAGGCAACGATCATTACACCGGGGTTAGACGTTGATGGCGCTTTCTCGGAAGACATCGGCATTCCGGCAGCCATTGTGACCAAGTATCTGGCCGAGCATGGTGTGATCGTCGAAAAGTGCGGCCTGTATTCGTTCTTCATCATGTTTACCATTGGTATTACCAAGGGTCGCTGGAATACGATGGTGACTGAGCTACAACAGTTCAAGGATGATTACGACAAGAATCAGCCGCTATGGAAGGTGCTGCCGGAGTTCTGCCAGAAGCATCCACGCTATGAGCGCGTTGGACTGCGTGATTTGTGTCAGCAAATTCATGATGTGTATAAAGCCAACGATGTGGCACGTTTGACAACAGAGATGTATCTCTCGGATATGGTGCCGGCCATGCGCCCATCGGATGCGTTTGCCAAGATGGCACACCGTGAGATCGAACGTGTGGCGATTGATGATCTGGAAGGCCGCATCACGGCGATGCTGGTGACGCCGTATCCACCGGGCATTCCGTTGCTCATTCCAGGCGAGCGGTTTAACAAAACGATTGTGAACTATCTGCAATTTGCGCGTGAGTTCAATGAGCGTTTCCCCGGCTTTGAGACGGATGTGCATGGCCTGGTGAAGGGCGAGCAAGACGGCAAGACAGCGTATTACGTGGACTGCGTTCGTTAACAAGTGCCACTTGATTACTGCTGAGCTGGTTGGATTTCGGTTTTATCGGATAACGGAGGTTGCAAATGTCTGAGTTTCGGATTGAGCATGATTTGTTAGGTGAGGCCGAAATTCCCGCTTCGGCATATTGGGGTATCCATACGCTGCGTGCGATTGAGAATTACCCGATCACCGGTAAAACAATTGGTACCTATACGAGTCTGGTTCGCGCGCTCGCTTTAGTGAAGCAAGCAGCCGCTGAAGCTAATGCGGCGATTGGCCACTTGCCGAAAGCCAAGGCAGAAGCCATTGTTGGTGCATGTCGCGATATTCTGGACGGTCAATTACATGACCAGTTTGTCGTGGATGTGATCCAGGGCGGTGCGGGTACATCGACCAATATGAATGCCAACGAAGTGATTGCCAACCGGGCGCTGGATCGCATGGGGCATACTAAGGGTGACTATCAGTTCATGCATCCGATTAACGATGTGAACATGTCGCAGAGCACGAATGACGTATACCCAACGGCGCTCCGTGTAGCAACATGTCTGGCGATCGGCGAGTTGCTGTCAGCAATGGCTGGTTTGCGCGAGGCGTTTGCAGAGAAAGCCGATGAATTTAAAGCGGTGCTTAAAATTGGCCGGACGCAATTGCAAGATGCGGTGCCAATGACGCTGGGGCAGGAGTTTTCTACCTATGCGGTGATGCTCGAAGAAGATGAGTCCCGCTTGCGTGAGGCGATTTCATTGATTCGAGAGGTGAATCTGGGCGCTACGGCAATTGGCACCGGTATTAATACGGATGTCCGTTATGCGCCACTCGCGACCGAACGGTTAAGCGCATTGTCGGGCCTGGCTTTAGTCAGTTCACCGAATCTGATCGAAGCAACACAGGATTGCGGCGCCTTTGTTCAATTGTCGGGCGTGCTGAAACGGATTGCGGTAAAGCTTTCTAAAACCTGCAACGATCTTCGGCTGCTGTCGAGTGGTCCGCAGGCCGGCCTTAATGAGATCCGCTTGCCACCGAGGGCAGCCGGTTCATCGATTATGCCTGGCAAGGTGAATCCGGTGATCCCGGAAGTCGTTAACCAGGTGGCGTTCGAAGTCATTGGTAACGACATGACGATCACGATGGCGGCAGAAGCGGGTCAGCTCCAGCTGAATGCCTTCGAACCGATTATTGCCCATAGCCTGTTCAAAAGTGTTGAGCATCTGGCGGCTGCGTGTCGTACACTGACTCAACATTGTGTGCGTGGCATTACAGCGAATCTGCCTTTGTTGGCGGAACGTGTGCGTACCTCTGCGGGGTTGGCGACAGCGCTCAATCCTTATATCGGTTATGAGAATGCCACCCTGGTTGCCAAGCGCGCGCTGGCTGAAAATCGCCCGGTTGCCGACTTGGTTCTGGAACTGGGGCTGCTGGATAAAGAAACGCTGGAGCGCGTCCTCCGCCCCGATGTGCTGACCCACCCCGGCCTGCCCGATTAAATTACGAAGCGCATCATGGAATCTAAACGTCTGACACAATTTATTATCGGCGCCCTCGTGCTGGGTATTGTTTCCGGGGCCGTCGTAAATACCTGGGGGGCAGCGTCCGGTTTTTCCCTGGCGTATGCAGACAACATCTCGTTGCTGACGGATATCTTTCTACGCATGATCAAGATGATCATTGCGCCGCTGGTATTTGCAACGCTTGCTGTGGGTATTGCCAGCATGGGGGACTCCAAGACTATTGGCCGGGTAGGCATGAAGACTTTTGGCTGGTTCATCACCATGTCTTTCCTGTCTTTGTTGCTCGGCCTGTTGATGGTATCCGTGTTGCAGCCGGGTATCGGCGTTAATTTGCCGGTGCCAGAAGTAACGGCCAGCAGTGGTATTACCCAGTCGGGTACGGGGCTTAAAAACTTTTTAAACCATGTGTTTCCAGTCAGCATTATGGATGCCATGGCCAAAAATGAAATCCTGCAAATCGTGGTGTTTGCCGTGTTCTTTGGTCTGGCTGGTGCCCATCTTGGCCCGCGGGCGGAAGAGTTTTTCCGCAATCTCGATATGTTGTCCCATGTGATGCTACGCATTACCAGCATGGTGATGAAGTTTGCACCGGTGGCTGTTTTTGCTGCGGTGTCCGCAGTGATCGCCAAGAATGGTTTGGGTATTCTGGGCACTTACGCCAAATTCATGCTGGCTTTTTATGCATCAATCCTGACGCTCTGGTTAGTAATCATTCTGGCGGGCTCTCTGGTACTGGGTAAATCTGTGCTCAAGCTCGTGGCCATGCTGCGTCAGCCTTTGGTATTGGCTTTTACAACGGCCAGTTCTGAAGCCGCATACCCGAAAACGCTGGAGCAGGTCGAGCGTTTTGGTGCGCCCAACAAGATTGCATCGTTTGTGTTGCCGGTGGGCTATTCGTTCAACCTGGATGGCTCGATGATGTATTGCACCTTTGCCACCTTATTTATTGCACAGGTCTATGGCATTGAGATGAGCCTTGGTCAACAGTTTCTGATGTTGCTGATGCTGATGGTCACGTCCAAAGGCATTGCCGGTGTGCCACGCGCCTCATTGGTAGTCATTGCCGCCACCTTGGCGCACTTCAATATACCTGAGGCGGGTGTGCTGCTTATCCTGGGTGTTGATCACTTCCTGGATATGGCGCGTTCGGCAACCAATGTGTTGGGTAATGGTATTGCGACAGCCGTTGTAGCGAAATGGGAAGGCGTGCTTACGCAGCACTCACCGAGCGCGCATAACGAACCAGCGCATACGGAATCCCCGACGCACTGACATGCGCGTTGCGGGAGGACTCCTGCCATTCCGAACCGAATGGCGGGAAGTGTGTATCTCCTTCAGCATCCAGGTCGACTTCGGTGATGATCAGCTGTCCCGCGAGTGGTAACGCCTGACGATAGAGCTCGGCGCCACCGATAATGAAAGCAGGGGCGCCGCCAACGGCAGAGATGGCCTCAGGTAGCGACGTAAAGACTTCTGCGCCTGTTGCGGCGTAGTCCGCTTGTCGCGAGATGACGATGTTGCGGCGATTGGGTAGTGGTCGACCCAGAGACTCCCAGGTTTTACGCCCCATGATGATGGGGTGGCCATTGGTTGTTTCTTTGAAGTGCTTCAGGTCTTCGGGCAAATGCCAGGGCAGGGTACCCATCCCCGCATCATTGGTGGCGCCGATAATACCGTTCCGGGCAACGGCCACAATGATGGCTAGATTACGATAGAGGGTGTCAGCCATGGGTTGTTTGTGTCCAATCGATCAGGCCACGCGTTGAAGCGTCCAATGTGTCTTTGCCGGCTTCCCCATTGAGCACGGGGAGTACGCGGGAAGCCAGCTGTTTGCCGAGTTCTACGCCCCACTGGTCGAATGAATTGATGCCCCAGATGACGCCTTGTACAAAGACCTTGTGCTCATATAGCGCGAGCAGCAAACCGAGATGGTATGGGTCTAGGCGTGGCAATAAGAGGGTGGTCGAAGGCTGGTTACCGGCAAATACCTTGTGCGGCAGTAGGGCATCGCGTTGGGCTGCTGATAAGCCAGCAGCCTCGAGTTCGTGCCGGGCTTCTTCTTCCGTTTTGCCAAACGCCAGAGCGGCGCTCTGCGCAAAGCAGTTGGCAAGCAGCGGAGCCTGGTGGCCGGGTAATGGGTAGTCGCTCAGTGCCGTGGCAATAAAGTCACACGGTACCAGCCAGCCGCCCTGATGCAGCAACTGGAAGAACGCATGCTGACCATTGGCCCCAATCTCTCCCCAGACGATGGGGTTGGCCGGGCAGGTGAGTGGCTGACCATCACGGTTGACGGTCTTGCCGTTCGATTCCATTTCCAGCTGCTGTAAATAGCCGGGCAGATGCCGTAACGATTCGTTGTAGGGCACGATCGCAGACGTGTGTGCGCCGAGAAAATTGGTGTTCCAGATGCCGAGCAGCGCTAGGAGTACCGGCAGATTTTCTTTGAGCGGCGCTTCGCAGAAGTGCTGGTCCATGGCTTGCGCGCCAGCCAGCAGACGCTCGAAGCCGCTCATGCCAATGCTGACAGCTAAAGGCAAACCGACTGCGGACCACA
>JACCDV010382891.1_pt1 | contig 11323 bp, 8 predicted proteins | sample 7446131 | NCBI WGS metagenome assembly JACCDV01 (sample SAMN15323448, study PRJNA562643) | freshwater metagenome | isolation source: river surface water | place: USA:Blue River Watershed | collected 2017-08-17
GCAGTGACTGGTAAATAGCCGACAAAACCTTTGGGGTCGGTTATATACATACTTAAGTTCGCATCACAGATGGTATTACCATTTGGTGAAAGAGCGCCCATTGATACCTTGACCACATCACCACTCCCATACTCTGTTTGGTTAGTGTTTATGGACAATAAACCCCACTGGAATTCAAACGAATCAGTAGAAATATGACCCCCCTCATCTACATCAACACTAACTTCGTAAACACCTGGTTTGAGTAAAGCTTTATCGGCTTCTGTAAAAACTATATTCAATAATCCGTCATCAGTAATACTTACTTCTGGAGACACTTTGACGGGTTCGTCGGAATTATGAATAACTGATACAGTTTCGACTGTAGCCAAATTTTTAGCAAATAAACTTCGTACTGCCCTAACGATAAAGTTTCGCTGGGAGATATAGCGCAGACTAAAATGAGGAATTTCGTCTCTGGTGAAATCTAGCTTATCACTTAGAAATTCCATTTTTTGTGGTGGGTTTAGAAACTTAAGAATGTCCGGTGCTGTTCGCTTTTCAAGAATCTTCTTATCATAGGTAGTGGTGTTGATCTCAATCCAAGCAGAATCTATCAATAACGATTGCAATTTATCTTCATCTCCAACAAAACTCAAGGTTATGGTCAAATCAGACAATAATTCTGAATCGTTAATTGAAGGTAAGGTGAGTACATAATAACCACCATTTAAAGCATTTGATATCTCACCATCGAGTAAAATAGAGCCTGATTCACCCGAAAATTCACCAAATGAATATCGAGCTGACAAATAACCAGCCGGCTCGTCTTTTGCCACATTATACAAACCAGCTAAAGAAAGACGTAGTTGTAAATTATCAACAAACTGGCCTGGGGTTAATTGCGGGACACTGAAACCACGCAAAGTGATTTCGTGTGATGGTGTATAGGCTGGTGGTTGGTAGGTATCCACCGGCTGTTCTACATCGAAATCCTCAACCGCAGTTGTTGTGGTTTCTACTTCTTCAACTTCATTAATCGATTCGTTGTCGGTCAACTGATCTGTACTATCCGCATCCCCGACCACTTCAGAAGACGAAGCGGTCGATGAATTAGCATCAGTCTGTATCGATACGTTTATCTCTTCACTTTGATCATCATGATTGGTTACGTCTTCATGTGTAGCAGACTGATCAGACTCTGGCTCTGAAGTTGATGTCGTGAACGAAGCTTGGACCAACGGATACTTCTTCTCTACAGGTGCAAATAGGCCAACCGTTGAATTTATTAAAGTTGAGACATCTACACTAGGCTCACTTACAGACGTATCGGATTCATTTGATACACTCGTTTCTGTTACTTCTGCATCAGATTCAGCCTCAACTGACTCCGTAGGAATATCAGAGACCGTATCTGAGATTTCAACATCAGACCCTACCACTGCAGTCTGTGACTCATCTATACCTGCCTCCACTTGATTAGTAGGTGGGGTAGATGTATTTGAAGCAGGCTCAACTGACTCTGGTTCTACCGAAGCACTAGATTCGTCATCTTCCGACGACGGCTCCACAGAGACTTCTTCAATGACAGAGCTGTCGTTTTCATCTTTGAAATTATTCCCAATATAAGCTGAGTTAGAAGTATTGAAATTATGATAAATCGAACCCTCAGACAAATCGCGGAGACCCAAACTGGATGCGTTGTTCCAATCTGGTGCACTTACAGTTGTCGGCAATATCATCAAGACATCACGGGATGACTCAACGTTGATTTTGTTAGTTGTGGCGAAGACGAAATTCTGTAGCGACAGACAAAATACCAGGATAAGTGTGGTGAAGATAAGGCTGTTAGATAATTTGGGTACACTAAAGACCAGCCAGCTTGTTTTTCGCGCTTCAATAAGACCTTTTATTCTATTATCTACGCATTTGTATAGTGTATTTTTATGCACCGTTCAAAAGTCCACACCACTCTACAAAATATAGTGGGGGGCAATTATAAATATACCACGTAACCTTTTGAGATTACGTGGTATATCTATTTTTGTGTGGATTCTTAGAGTTACATTACTTCAATATCGACTTTACATCATTGATTTCCTTCTCGATCAAGGTCTCTGAGACTTCTAGCGCTTGATTGAGACCCTCAACTGCTTCCTTCTCGTTCTTAGACAGTCGTTTTCTTTTTGTGATCATGTTGACTTGATCATATATCTCATCACGCAAAGCGGAGAAAATCTTTTCCATCTGATCTTGGATTTCGCGAGTTTCCTTCCGCAGTTTGTCTTCCTTTTGGCGTAGATTCTTCTTTTCGAACCAAATGTAAATTAATTGCAGAACTATAACTACTAGGAGGAAGAATATGAAGAGGTTTATGGGAGACAAAATATCCAAGAGAGAGCTCTCATCTACCAATTCGACGGGCTTGATCCAACCCGCTGTTATCAATACGGCTTTGGTAGCCTCTCTAGTATTACCGGCTTGGTCGTAAGCTATAACCCTTACAGTGTAAGTACCATTCTCAAGCTCTTTTAAAAGATAGCCTAATTTGGCTTCATCCGGAGTAATTTTAAGTGGCTCTTTATCCGCAATCGTCATCTCATAATAAGCGATACCTGACGTCTTATCTTCAGCTTCAAACACAACTAGAGGAAAGGTCGAGGGAGTAGTGCCAGCTCGTACAACTATCTGGAATAGTTCCGGTGGAGTAGTATCAATTCTTAGTTTTCGATTCAAGACAGCTCCCCAATCAACTTGGTTTTTGAACTGAATGCTTAGATACTGTTCACCGTCAACTACTAGATCTTTAGTGATTCTAAATTCATCTATTGGTGGATCAATTATCGCGTCTTTATTTTTGCTTGGTACGTTATCTGAAGATGTGGCCAATTCAATCGCCATAGCATTTACATCAAAAGGCAATGTCCAACTAAATAACCCTTCGGTGTTCTTGTACCACACTTCTGGGTCAAGGAAGGCTGGTGAGCCAATCTCCGGTGCGCGTGGCGGATCACCAAAAATCAAAGCTTCTTCTTTATCTTCGTCTGAACTTGTTGGAGTTGGCTCAGGAGTTGGGGCTGGTGTTGGTGCTGGTGCTGGTGTTGGTGTTGGGGTAGAAGCCACAGCTATAGAGTAGGTCGCTCCGGGAGAAGTCTGATAGACATCAGTACCGCGACCATCAGCCGCGAGGATAGAAGAATTTGAGAAATTAACCGTCCCCGTACCTTCCGCGACAGTCCTGAAGGTAACGTTCACTAAATTCGAAGTCGCTGTAAAGGGAGTAGGGCTACCTCCACCAAAAGATACTGTGCCATTCGTATTTGAAAAAGTGGGTTCTACTGTCCAGAGCGAAAAAGCTGAGCCGTCTTTACTGATACTGACTACTGAAAGAGACTTGGGGTCGAATTTGAGAGTAGCTTCTACGGCATTGATGCTTTGTCCTGCCGGTAGAACTTTCACTGTAGCTGTAAAAGTCTGGCCACTGGAGTAAGAACCCGTGCCTGGACTTAACTGCAAAGTTGCAGCATAGACTTCAGTAAGAAAGCCAAAAAAAATAAACAAAATAAAAGCTAAAAATATGCTTTTGATAAAATGAGCTAGTTTATTATTCTGTACGATCATATGAAGTGCAAGGTACTAAAGTGAAGGACTAATTACTAACGAACCGGACGTTGCCTCTCCTGCTTCACCCGGAGACGAACACGTTCTTTTTCGGTCGGCTTTAAGAGTGGTAGGATGAGAATTAAAACCCCGTTTTTTATTTTTGCCTCGGCTTTTTCTATCTCTACACTTTCAGGCAAAATGATACGTCGATAAAAATCTCCCCAGACACACTCCTGTGCAAAATACGCCCCTTGATCTATCTTTTTTGGAAAGACTATGTATTCTGGCAAGATTCTTCTACCTTCTATTAAGACAATATCAGCATCCCCCTCTATTGAGACATTGATATCATTCATATCCGCCCCCGCCGCTTGTGCGTAGATGACTATTAACTTTTCTGTTTGATAGACATCTACATGAAGTTGCGCCACTTTATCGACTGCCGTTTCTTCGGAATCAGATTGTAGTGACGATTGTCCAGAACGAACCCCTCTATTTTTTAGCCTTTGTAGAAAGGACATACTCTTATAGTATAGTACTTTTTTTTATATATTTGTGTTGTTACCCACAACTAGCCTGTCCAATTGAAGAGTAAGATTGAGAAGTCGACTAGATTGACCTTTTCATCACTATTGATATCTGCCGAAGGCTCAGAGTTTCCACCATCGGTATTCCACCAGAAAAGTAAGATCGAGAAGTCGACTAGATTAACTTTACTATCGCCATTCAAATCGGCATTGATCGGACGCTTAGCGTCTTGACCGACACCATACAAGGTAAAATTAGAAAAATTTGTAGTCACACCTCCTGCTTGTTCAGACTTGGCTCTAACTTGATAGGTACCAGCCGAAAAATTTGCAGTTTCGATAGAGATTTGCCACTTACCAGCACCATCAGCGGTCGTGGTGAAGGTCTTGAGTGAAGCACTTGATCCCTCTTTCTTGTTTTCTAAAGTTATCGTTGCATTTGGTTGTGTGTAACCGGTCACAAGAGCAGTTGTGCCTACCGGGACTGGGTCCGGAGTGACTTTAATACTTGGCGACAGATTTATGTTAGATAAAGTCGATGTTCGTGCGCCAGCAACCGTAAAGGACGTACTGAAAGTAGATGACTTGATCTGACTAGCGTCAATAGCGTAAACACCGAAGGTGTAGACTCCGCGCGCGATACCGTCTAGAGTAATTTCGTAAGCCCCATCAACCCCAGCTCGACTACGCTCAGCTTCCTTTCCATCAGCCAAGACGACAATCTCACTTCGTGGAAACGCGTAGCCCGTCACCATCACTCGCCCATCACCGCTCCGATAAGGAGCGCTAGTACTCTCAAAGCCTCCTCCGGCACTTCCTCCACTACTTTCTCCAGACCCGCCACCACCTCCTCCACCTGATCCACCGCCTCCAGTTGTTCCCCCCTCTGAAGGAGAAACGCCATCTGAAGCTCCGCTATCACCTCCTCCACCACCGCCAGATCCAGTACCCTGATTACCAGTACCTGTTCCATCGCCATCGATATCTCCTTCTGTGTTAGACGTACCGGTTGGTACAGCCGAAACGGTAAACTGAATCAGATAATCATCAGTATTGAAGTTACCTTCATCGTCCATACAACGTACATAAAACGATTCAACCGTATCGGCAGTGACAGCTATAATTTGCGTATGGTAAATCTTTCCAGTGTTGGTAAAGATACTAGTCATCGAGAAAAAATCTACACCCGGTGTTTCACTATAGCGACAAGTCGCTAACTCATCAGTTTCTACAAAGATTTCAACATTTTGAGTTACGCCGGTGACAGTTGAAGTTGGTGCCCCATTAAAACGCAGTGGAGGAATTATTTCGGTAGTATCAACAGGTCCAATTCCTACTCGATCAATTAACGAAATGTGAAAATCAGCATCAGCCACCGGTACGCCATCATAAACGCGCAATTTTACCTTATGTGTACCCTTAGTCGTAGCATTTATTATTGGCTTGATGTCTCCAATAGTAGTAGTTGTCCCAGTAGTCGAAGAGTATTCCACACTATCGATAAGCGACTTAGAGGTATGATTACCTATCCTGAGTTCAAGATTTGAACCTGTGTTTATCCCAGTCGTTGTATTTAGAGTGTATCTAATTAAGCCTGGACTTCCAGGAATGATCTCAATCAAATCATCATCAGCGGTCTGGGTAATTCCTCCGGTTCTTGCAGACCCGTTTACATAAAGCTCTACATTACGTTCAGCAGAAAAGGAGCTAGAAGCTAAGGTCGTGAATCCGACAGGTGGCGTCACTTCGAAAATACCGCCAGGGCTGACTGTTGTATTCAAGACAAACGACAACTTATGGTTTGACTGTGCCTCAGGAAAAGAATCACTGATGGTGTCTTTGTATGAATTTATATTGCGTGCATAAATCAGGTCAGGGAAAAACACAAAGACCACAGTAACAAACAGCAAGGTAGTGATCACAGCGACCCAGATTTGGCTAACTCTACTCATATATATAGTATAGCCTGCCTGAAGCAAAAAATTACCATTCTTACACAACTCCCCAACCAAGATATCTGCTAGTTGACAGTAGTCAAAGAGTGACCTCCCTCTTTTACTTATCCGGGACTGACTATTAAGACCCCTGGGGAGATTGGAGTTAACTACCTTACTCCATCAACCCTCGGAATTAATTTCCAAAAATCCGACACCAACACGTCTACACCTTTACCATCAAAATTTACTAGGTTCGGTTAGCTTAAACCTTTGAAGAAATTCTGATTTGATAGTTTGATGAATTTTGTCTGAGATAATCGAGAATGTAATTCGTCACTATTAGGAGCAAAAGAATGAACAAGATGAAGCTAAGTATCAATGTAGAAGTATTTGTGGTTTGACCACCTTCAGTATTCAGTCTGACTGCAATCTGACGATCCTTACTCACCACCTCCTGTTCTAATTCTGTTATCCTTGCAGTGAGAATATTGACATCATTAGGTGAGACTGAGGCTCCGACTGAGATTGCGCTGGCGACATATTGTATAGTGCCTTGTGATACTTTTTTAGTTTGTTCACTGATCAGTCCACTATCAAACACCAAGACCAAAGCAAACACACCTACCGCTATCCGGAGAAGACTATGATAAGTAGTGTTTTCCAACCGTCTAGTTTCCATGGAATAATTATAACACTAAGCGAATAGCAGTAGTAAGACAATAAGGAATAGGGCCGTTACTGATAACATGGAAGCTAGTAACATCACTATTGGAAACTGGTTTCTCTGTCTAGTGCGTACCAGTCTACGATTTGATCCGGCAGATAATACGGCTAATGAGCGTCGTACGTAAAGTTTTATACTTATATACAGTATGGCTAAAAGAACCAGTAGGACGATCAAAGCTGGGCCTATAATATTCATTGGTAAGATCCAAAAACTGGCGGTACTTGAGATAGTATTTCTCTTCCCTTCATCACCATAAACCAAACTCAGTCTGGCTTCATAACGTCCAAAACCTAAGCCTTCATCCTTCCAGGTTATATTGTAAGTCCGAAGACCGTCACTCTTACTTGTTTTGGGATAAACACCGGCTTGAGACTCGTTAAACTTTAAATTCGCTACTTGCTGACCAAACATATTATGAACCTGCAGTAGACCAACTGGTGTAACCAAAGTATTGCCTTCATTCTCAACTCTAGCCTCAAATTCTACATTGGTGCTTCCGTAAATAAATTGTGAAGTCGCAAACTGACGAATACGAGCAGAGTCATTAGCATCTCCGGCAACACGGATACTTATGATATTAGCCACTTCATAACCAATACTAGCTCCGCTTTTCCTCATTTCTGGCGCCTCTACCGAGACAATAATACCGCCAAAATGACTACCAGGTGTGGCGGTTTCTGGTACATTCAAGATAAAACTAAGGCTTGATTCTCCGTTAGCATTGATGAATACTTCACTTTTATCTAGAACAATCCAATCAGTAATCTCATAGCCATTTCTTTCTTCTGGCTTAGTAGAGAAGACTGGAACACCTCCTTCCAATACTCCACTAATATCTCTTTTAGATATAAAATAAGTTTGATCTACTCCACTTAGATTAGATAATCTAATGTTGAATTGTCGGGTCTCGCCCGGCTCCATCTTCTCATTAAAAATGGCTGGGCTGATACCGACACCAGCAGTATTTTGAGCAAACACAGGTTCGGCTCTTAATAGTGCTAAAGATAGAATTAATACTAATGTTAAAAAACCAAATTTTATATTCATATGATGTGACAATCATATCATCTACACAAGTAATCTAATGAATTTTTATTAACAACAAAAACCACCCGAAGGTGGTTTTTTGTTGTTGAGTACATTTACTACTTAGAAAGTTGGAGTGGCGATGTACATCAGTGTTGTGGTGTAGTCATCAGCCGCTTCCTGAAGTGGACTAATTTGAACTTGGTAGCCTACTTTGGCTAGACCATAGTTCTGTGTAGTACCGTCAGCAGGACCGTTGTGAGAGAAGACTTGCCTTGGAGTGGTACTTGCCGCGACCCACTTATCCCCGCCTGCAGACGTGAACTCTCCGCCGTTGAGAGTGGCGTCATCAGATGTTAGACCCCAGTGTCCCCAGGTATTTTCTAGAAGCAAACTATTGGTTGGTGCTGCCCACACGGTTGGTGTGTTAGTATAGGCACCGTCAATAAAGCCATCAATATCTGCACCGGTTGATGAGCGCAAGTTACCGTCCTGTTCTACAGTCACTACGAAACCATTAGCAGCGTTTGTAGTTACATTTAGCTGTTGAGCCATGGTGTAAATACTATTTACCGCAAGAACACCAAATGGTATCTCGGTAGCGGTAGTTGAACCCGTTGTACTGGTACCATTGATTGCGGTAGTAGTACCTAGACCAGAAATTACGAAGTCAAAGACTGTTTGAACTTCTGCAGTAACTGTAACGTAATCTACGATAGCTACACGAGTTCGACCTTGATCTCCGTTTTGAGTAGTCACTGTAAATTCATATGAATCAATTGAAGCTGGGTTGGTCACTACTCCAGAAGCCAGCTGTACAGTGATTACATCCCCGGCTGTTGAAGAAGCGTTATCGAAGGTTAATGTTTGAGCACCAGCTACAAAGTTACCTATTGCTATCGGTGCACCTCCATTCTTTCTTACAGTGAGGTTTCCTGATACCACACTAGACACTCCGGTAAAACCACTTGGGAAAGTGATGACGTAGTCATCAGTAATTGAAACTGTTGACCCGGTAGGAATCTCTAAACTGAAAAAGTGTCCTGATTGAGCACTAGGACCTGAGTCAGTTAGTGTATCACTGATTTCTATAAGGTTAGCTGCTTGTGCAGTAGTGTAGGCTCCGACTGACCAGAGCAACACTGCACACGCAACGAGCATCGCGACTACTCGGTGCGTAAAGCCAACGCTAGTTGGAATTACGAACATAAATTATGTATATATTATTTTGTAAATAACTTTTAGATGTAGACTTTCTACTTCTATGCCGACTGAAAATTTTGTGGAGTGATGTTAGGAAATTTTTTGAAAAAGCTCAGCCAATTTCCTGTACATCTTTTCAGCCGTCTTACGTAATTATAACAACCGTAAGGACAAATTGTCTGATACGCGCTGTTGATAACTTACAGAACTACGGTCAAGGTCCTTTGTTTCATCCTTAAAATTATACTCAGGATAGTCAATTTAAGGACAGCTACCATTTTAGACATCTAGTACAACTGTCCTATTTGACTTAGGTCTTTACCACTCTCAAGTCTGTCCAATCTGTCGAATACTTAGGTGATAACAAATCACGACGTGATAAATACTTATCTGAATTTATGGTCAGACTGCCCAGTCTTAATACTGGTTTATGATGTAAATTATTGATCCCCAGCAAGACCTCTGTCAAACCACTGGTGACAGTCGAATTATCATTAAACAGGCTTGGGGACTGAGCTTCCTTGGGTGTAAGATTAAATACTATTCCCGCCCTTTTATAAGGAACATTAGACCGGTAATGATCTTTAATCATTACAAAAACTTGTTTTTGTAATGCGAAAATATCAGCTGAAGGCAGTGTTAAAGTAACTTCAGTACTAAAACCCGATAAGGCATAATCTCCGTACCTACTAGGGTAAGCAAATATGCGTACAGATCTAACCAGGCTTTGAGTTTCTGACACCTCCTTAATCAACTCGTGTAGATGATAAGAGAAAGCTTCGTATAAGACCTCTAGATCTGTCGTAGCCTCCTTGAAAGAACGGCTACTCATAATACTTTTATGCCTTTTGGTACTCTTCTGCAAAGGCAACATCGGCTGACCTTGAAGTTCCGACCAAAGTTGTACTCCAGCAATACCAAACAGCTGACCGACTTTCGAACTAGGTAAGGCCACCAAATCACCTGCTGACTTGATACCAAACTCTGAAAAACGTCGACTCCGACCGTTACCAACTCCCCATACTTGCATAAGTGGCAACTGGTTAAGGTCGATGTCGCTAGACTTAAGGACAGCCACTCCACCTTCCTTCTTAGCTCGCCCGACGGCAATTTTAGCCAAAGTCTTTGAACCGGCGATACCTACCGAAACCGGTATCCCAACTTGTTGCCAGATATCATGTCTTATACTATCGGCTACCACTCCGACTTCTTCAGATTCTATGCTAAAAAAACACTCGTCAATGGAGTATTGTTCTACAGTCCCTAGCTCCTTTTTAATGATATTAAAGACACGTCTGGACACATCCCGGTACAAGGTGAAATTTGAAGAAAATATTTCACACTCCATTTCTTGGAGTTTGTCCTTTATCTGAAAGTAAGGGACGCCCATTGGTATACCATTGTCCTTTACTTCTTGAGATCGGGCCACTACACAACCATCATTTCCAGAAAGTACCACAACTGGTCGACAACGTAAATCAGGCCGAAACAGACGTTCGCAGGAAACAAAAAAGTTATTGCAGTCAATCAATCCGATGAGTGCCATACAAAAAATTATACCACCATTAAGCGTGTTACAATCAACCAATGAATGACCAATTATATTTCCGACCCGGAGTCGGTACTGTTATCTACAATGACCAGAATCAGATTTTGATTTTTCGACGAAAAGATTTACCTGATGTCTGGCAGTTACAACAAGGTGGTATGGACCTGAACGAAACCGTACGTGACACTCTCTGGCGAGAATTAGCGGAAGAGACAGGTCTCAGCCGAGATGATATGGACAATATAACCGAGTTTCCATTCTGGACTGTTTACGCTTACCCCTCATTAACGACCAGAGAAATTAAAGATAGCCTCTGCCTTGGACAAGTCCATTCTTGGTTCTTCCTAAAAATAAAGACTGATACTGTAATTGATTTAGCCAAAGCCACGGACGAGGAATTCACCGATTACCGCTGGGCTGATTTTACTGAGCTTTTAACCTTGAATAACGAAATAAAGCTAGCTGTCTACCGACAACTGGCCGACTTCTTTGCAACAGAAATTGTGCAGGGGAACTGATTTGAGATACTAGCCTCCGATCTTAGTTAATTTATCCCATATCTTAGGATCCTCTTCTCCATCAATCTTGAAAAGTGCTATTCCCGCCAGTTTGTATTTTTCTGCCAATCTGACCTTATCTTGTACAGCACTAGCATCAGAATAGGTGACAAAGCGTACCTTTACGGTCTGCTTGGTCAGGTTAGCGAAAAGGAGAGCCTTGGCGCTATTTTCAAAACCTTTTGGAGTCGGAGCAGGAGTAGACAAAGCAGTCA
>JACCDV010121491.1_pt1 | contig 11320 bp, 15 predicted proteins | sample 7446131 | NCBI WGS metagenome assembly JACCDV01 (sample SAMN15323448, study PRJNA562643) | freshwater metagenome | isolation source: river surface water | place: USA:Blue River Watershed | collected 2017-08-17
GTGAACTACCACCACCTTACGGTGGTGGCTTACACGAGTTTCAGCTGATGCTGTCCGGCGTCTTCCCTTCCCTGCTGCTCAATGTATTTGCGAATGACCTCCTCATTCACGCCGACTGTGGACACGAAGTAGCTGTCTGACCAGATGCCATCGGTTCCCCAGTAGACTTCCTTGAGGAACGGGAATTTTTGCTTGAGGTGCCTCGCTGTGTTCACTTTGAGGATATTCACCACTTTCCCCACAGGCATTTTTGGTGGAATCCAGAGCATTAAATGAATGTGATCCTCATCGTGGTTGATCTCAAGAATCTCCAGTTCAGGGTAATGGGAGTGAATCTCTTTGAGGGTTTCACGCATGTACGCAAAAATTCCATCATTGAAGATCCTGCGACGGTACTTTGTGCAAAGGACAAGATGGTAGATGCAATGATAGACACAGTTGGATTGCTTCTTGTAGATGATTTTCATGCACCAATCCTACCGGGAAGACGCCGGAAGGACTTCATCCCCCGGCTAACGCCGGGGGTTTTGCGGAGGAATCATAAATGATACGTCCTCCATCCACACTATTGCGCGCAAGGCGGTCAGGGTGCCACGAGAGTATGCCCTGTGCTTCTCCCTTTTCCACTCGCGCCAACATTTCGGCGAAGACGATTCGCCCCGGTTCTTTTGCGGTTTTGGCTTCCTCGAAGGAAGCCGCGATTTCCAGCTGCTCTTTTTCTGCAAGGTCGCGCAGCTCCCGGAGCTGCGCCTCGATTGAGAGGATCTGCCGATCCTCGGACTCCGTGGATTTTCGGGCGTAGAGAAAATACTTCATACGGTCACGCAGGGGAAAAATCGAAAAAATGCGTGCGCGGCGCGTGCATCGGCACGCGGCAAGGAAGGTCGGTGCGATGGGAAGCGCAAAAAGGCTGGCGCGCGCTGCGCCAGCGACCGCGGTGTTCCAGTTGGCTGTCGTTGCTGAACGAAATTCGAACGGAATTGGGTTGCCCCTGCGGCGGCGGCTGATTTTTCGGGGGGCAGCCGCCGCCGAGCTGCGCCGAAGCGCCCGCCGTTTCCAGAAAACCGCAAAAGAACCGGACAAAAAGATCGGCTTCGGAACTCGGGTTCTTACCGCACACGCATTTTTTCGATTTTTCGGGAGAGGAACGGCAAACAGTGGCTTGCCTTCTTTTCATTTGGTCGTAGAATGTGATTAGAAATCTGATCACATTTCAATGTTATCATTATATGGTGCATAAGCAAGTCAGCGCGTTGGCGAAAAATATTCGAAGGCTGCGACAAGAAAAGCAATGGTCGCAGGATGAGCTAGCCAGAAAAGCGGATATTCCGTTTACGACTCTGACAAAGATTGAAACAGGCGTCATTAAGAAGCCTTCAGTGTTTACTGTAGAACAAATCGCCAATGCTCTGGATGTTTCTATCGAAAAGCTCATCAAATGACAATATCGAAGCGAATCAAACTATTGGCGATGAGAATGCGTCCATTGCGGCATCCCGCGAGGCTGCTATATTTTCACGCGATCATGACGCAAGCTCTTATTTTTCCGAGAACGCAACTAAAAATATATTGACAGTGTACGTTCGTACACCTATAATTCCACCTATGAATCCAGTCTCCGCCCCAGCAAAGGAAACGAGAATGCCGATGAAAAATCGACATGCGCTCGAGATTAAATTTTCTCCTTTGGAAAAACGCATTTCAGTGATCTCTTTGTTTTCCGGGTGCGGGGGAATGGATCTTGGTTTCAAGGGCGGTTTTGAATTTCTTGGCAAGAAATATAAGCGACTGCCTTTTGATATTATTTGGGCGAATGAAATCAGCGAAGCCGCGTGCAGAACGTATAGGAAAAATATTGGAGCGGAGATTGTTGTTGACGATATTTGGAAAGCGCTGGATCGATTACCTGAGACGGCCGATGTGGTGATTGGAGGATTCCCTTGTCAGGATATTTCCGTCAATGGAAAAGGCGCGGGCGTCGACGGGAAACGGAGCGGTCTCTATAAGGCCATGGTTGAAGTTGTATCGAGAGTTCAACCAAAGATCTTTGTCGCGGAAAATGTAAAAGGTTTACTCATGAGGCATAATGCGGAATCTTTGAAACGGGTGCTCGCTGATTTTAGAAGTCTGGGATATAACGTGACTTTCCAGCTATACAATGCGGCTGACTACGGAGTGCCTCAAACTCGCGAAAGAGTTATTATCGTAGGAACGCGTCCGGGAGTTCCCGCGTTCAAATCGCCCTCTCCTCTTTATTCAAAACAAAATTATGTCACAGCTTGCGAAGCTATAGACGATCTCGCCGAGATGCCTGAAAACGCGGCGTTCAATCATGTATGGAGTCGCGCCAAAAAAAGCGTGGATCAGGGCAACAGGAGACTGATCGCCAATCGTCCCGGCTATACAATTCGCGCCGAGTGCCACGGGAATATTCAATTCCACTATGAGTTGCGTCGTCGCATTTCGATGCGAGAAGCCGCTCGTTTTCAATCGTTCCCCGACACATTTATTTTCGACGCGAAATTGAGAGAAACAGAGAGGCAGGTGGGAAATGCCGTCGCGCCCGTGTTTGCTTGGCATCTTGCCCGCGCCGTCCAAGATTGCTTGAATAAAACGGATAGCTAAGAAGATGTACATCCTCCCGCGCCGGGAGCATGATATGCGCTGTTATGACTCAGAAAGATTTTGAACGAATGCTGAAAACTATCTGCGATACATTAACCGCCGAGGCTCGACGAAAACCCTTTCAGACCTCAAAGGAATTTGAGAATCGCGTCAGGGAAGTTGCCCAAGAAACAACGAAAGGATCGGGCATCGCCATTGATTTTGACCCTCATCCGCAGGCTTTCCCCGACATTGCCGTTGGCGAATTCGGCATAGAGGTTAAATTTACCGTAAATGATACATGGCGCAGCGTCGCGAACAGCGTTCTCGAAACGAATCGCATTCGCGAAGTGAGAAAAATCTATCTGATTTTCGGGAAAATGGGCGGCAAACCCGAAGTGAAATGGGATGAATACGACAAATGCGTGATGCATGTCCGTACTTCCCATGTTCCGCGCTTTGAGGTCGAGATCGCCGCGAAGCATTCTCTTTTTGAGATGATGGGAATTACCTACAATGAATTTCGAGATTTACCCATGGAGGACAAAATGCGGCACATTCGCGAGTACGCTCGTAGCCGATTAAAAGCGGGCGAGCGCATGTGGTGGCTGGAAGACGCGCCTGATGATCCGGGGCATACGCTGCCGATTCAGGCTCGGCTTTATACAAAGCTTTCTACCGAAGAAAAAACAAGGATGAGAGCGGAGGCGGCTTTGCTCTGCCCGAAAATCGTCCAATCCGGGAGATCCCGCGACAAGTACGATGACGCGGTTCTGTATTTGCTTACGTACCACGGCGTTCTCTGTCATCAGGGGAGAGATTTGTTTTCCGCGGGGAGCGTCGCCAATCCCAAAAATGACGACAAGGGCGGCGTCTACATTAAACGCGCGTTAAAGCTCATAGAAAACGAAATGATCGACGCCGCGAACCGTCTCGAAGACGCTGTGTTTGTCGAGTACTGGGGCGAATCAGTGCCTCCGCCTCAAAGAATCGGAAAATGGTTGAAAAAGGCGGACGCTTTGGCGCGGGATTGGACGCCATCGAAGAGCCTTTTCTTGAAGCGTCAGCGTCGCAAGTAAACTTTCACCCCGATGGAATGGATACCCTCACCAAAAAAGCCCGTTCGGTCGTGATGAGTCGCGTTCGTTCAAAGGAAACGAAGCTTGAAACAATGGTCTGCGACGAGCTTAGAAAAAGGAAAATACGCTTTCGGACGTATGGAAAAATTACCGGCAAGCCGGACATTTTTTCGCGAAAGAGAAAGGTCGCCATATTTATCGATTCCTGCTTTTGGCACGGCTGCCCTTGGCATTGCAGAATGCCGCGCAGTCGCAGAAAGTATTGGTTGCCGAAAATTGAGCGCAACAGGAAAAGAGATCGGGAAGTTACTAAAAAATTGCGAGGGGATGGATGGCGCGTCGTAAGAATATGGGAACATAGGCTGCGACAGAATTTCGAGAAGGAGATAGGTAAAATTTCTCGAATGTTGTCTATTTGAGCCACATAATCCTATTTGTTTTCTTAGAAAAGGTGGACTATCATACACCTTGTTTCTTATCAATTTATCACCATGCAAAGACAGAACGTTTCATCATCCAATCTTGCATCCGTTGGATACGATCCAGACAGCCAGACGCTGGAAATTGAATTCAATCACGGTGGTGTGTACCAATACTTCGGAGTTCCAAGTAGCGAATATCAGGCGCTCATGGCTGCCAGATCGCATGGTTCATACTTTTCGGAGAACATTAAGGAGGTTTATAGATACCAAAAAATTCAATGAAGATAGAGGAATTTATTGTGCATAGTTGGCGCTCTGTTGAATCAATCACAGTAAAATGTGAGGATCTCATGGTATTGCTGGGTCAAAACAATCATGGGAAATCCAACATTCTGTATGCACTTCTTTTTTTCTTTGGAGAAATTGAGGCCACAGAAATGGATTTTAGAAAGGGAACCGATGAGCTTTTTGTAGAAATCCAATTCGGAAATTTAGATGATCACGATAAATCGCAATTCAAGAGCTATCTCACGACAGAAAACAAAATACGTGTGAGAAAAAGTGCACAAAAAGAAACTGGCAGTCAATACAACGGTTATCGAGGTATACCCACGGAACCATTTCTGATAGTCGAGTCCATGAGTAAGGAAGAATTTATATCTTCTCCGTTAGCCTCATTTGCTTCGGAGACTCCGACGAGAGTCACAAAAGCAATTTTGCAAGCCGCACAAGAAGCCTATATCGAAGCTAATCGTGGAAACCTGACTCTGAATTATTCTTTAGAAACAACTCCATTTCTTGGCGCAAAAAACGTAGCACAGGGAATTTTCGGAAGAGTATTTTTTATCCCAGCTGTACGGAATGCATCGGATGAACTTGGCGTGAAAGGAAAGTCTATTTTCAATCAGTTATTTACAAACGTAATCAATTCGATGTCAGAGCAAAATGCTCAATACAAGGATATAAAAGATCGTGTACGTACCCTTGTAAGCAACTTAAACAAATCACCTGATGATGAATCTGCAAGCAGACCTGAGGAAATCGCAAATCTTGAAAAGAAGCTTGAGAATGAGCTGAGTATGTGGAACACAAAAATTGAAGTTGAAATTACACCACCGGATATTGATTCGTTGCTCAAAGTAGGTACCAACGTATGGATTGATGATGGAATGAAAACAGACATTGGACGAAAGGGGCACGGTCTACAAAGATCAATGATATTCGCACTCATAAAGTCTTGGGCGGCTGTTCTACGAGAGCAGGATGAAAACAATGGCGCAGAAGAAGGTGGAACAACTTCCACGAGAAAGGTATCTGATTCTTCTTTCTTCATTTTTGAAGAGCCTGAATTATTTTTGCATCCTCAAGCACAAAAAGAACTCTTCTCGTCGTTAAGAGTTTTGTCAAAGGATCATCAGGTTTTTTTGACAACGCATTCCAGCTTCTTTGTAAATTTGAATGACTACAAGTCAATATGCATCGCAAATAAGGATCAAAGTCAGAATGCTACTTCTACATGCCAATGCACCGAAGAACTTTTCCAGGAGTTAGACGACAAAAAGAAGTTCAATCTCGCTTATTGGATAAATCCAGATCGTGGAGAGCTCTTTTTCGCAAAGAAAGTGATTCTTGTAGAAGGGGCAACTGATAAAACTGTTATTCCTTATATTGCGAAAAATCTACTCCAAGTTTTTAAGTACAATTACACCATTATTGATTGTGGTGGAAAGGATAATATTCCCCTGTACGTTGAATTGTTGAACAAGTTCAGGCGCGAATATGTAGTTGTTTACGATATGGATCACCAATCCTCTAAAACAGCTGATCAAATCAATATCGCTGATGAAAAAACAGGCCGCATTACTAATGCGGTTGACTCTACTCTTGGTAAGACAGTAATCCTTGAAAATGATATCGAAGAAGAAATTGGAATTGCTGAACCCAGCAAAAAGGGGAAACCAGCTATTGCATTGGCACATATTGAAGATTCCTCATTTGAATTATCAGAATCATTCAAACAAAAGGTTACTATTATTTACTCCTGACCATCATGCCTGATACAACCACAATCACCTGTCCGAAGTGCGGTGAAAAAATTCCGCTCACTGATGCGCTCACACATGATCTTAAAGAGGAATTAAGCAAAGAAATGAGAGCCAAATTTAAAGAGGAGGCGACAAAGAAAGCGCGTGAGGAAATGGGAACGGAATTTAAAGCGCTTCAGGAAGCCTTTTCAGAAAAAGAGAAGAAATTAAAGGAAGCGCAGCAAAAGGAGCTGGAATTTATCAAACAGAAGCGCGAATTTGAAGAAAAGAAAGAAGAGATGGAATTACGGTTTGCGCGCAAGTTGGAAGAGGAACGTCAAAAAATAAAAGAGGATGCGCAAAATAAAGTAGCGGAGGAATTTCGCATGCAACTTAAAGCAAGAGACGAAAAGGAAACGCAAATGAGTCGCACAATCAATGATCTCAAGCGCAAGCTTGAACAGGGTTCAATGCAGGTTCAAGGTGAAATACAAGAAGACGATGTAAAAATTGCGCTAACCGCAGCATTCCCCGAAGATGCTATTGAAGATGTTCCGAAAGGAGTCTGTGGAGCAGATCTCATACAGACAGTCCAAACACGCGCTGGATTCAGAGCCGGCACAATGATTTGGGAAAGTAAGAATACTAAGTCGTGGGGCGGGGACTGGATCGAAAAACTCAAAGATGATCAAGTGTTGGCAAAAGCTGATATTGCAATCATTGTTTCGCAGGCTTTGCCAGTAGAAGTAAAGGGATTCAGATTAATAGAAGGCGTATGGGTTAGCGACCCAGCACACTTCTTACCATTAGCGCATGCTTTGCGGCACCAGCTGATTCAGCTTGCGCAGGTGAAATCCTCGCTTGTTGGGAAAGATGAAAAAATGGAAATATTGTATGGATATTTAACAAGTCCTCAATTTAAGAATCGCATGGAAAACATTGTTTGTGCTTTTGTAAGTATGCAAAATGACCTGCAATCTGAACAAAGAGCTATGAAAAAACACTGGAAAAAGCGGGAAAAAGAAATTGAGCGTGTCATTGATAACACAACAGGAATGTATGGAGATTTTCAAGGTCTTATTGGCTCTGCCCTGCCCACGATCATCAACTTGGAGCTACCTTCTGGTGATCTAGAAAAGGATGAGGAAAATGGCAAAAACGATTCCGAAAATGATCAACCGTAAAAAAAGAGCAGCTGGAAATCGCCTGGAAACGGCGGGCGCTTCGGCGCAGCTCGGCGGCGGCTGCCCCCCGAAAAATCAGCCGCCGCCGCAGGGGCAACCCAATTCCGTTCGAATTTCGTTCAGCAACGACAGCCAGTTAGTACAAAGCGGTCGCTGGCGCAGCGCGCGCCAGCCATTTGTGACATTATTCATAAATCTTAAAAAAATGGGACAAGCATTCAGTTTTGGATGCGCTGATTATTACGATAGCATTCACACGAATTCCCCCACCCCTCTTCATGATCCACCCCATCGCCCGCGGCTTCCTGCAGGCGGCTGGTATTGCGCTCTACATTTTCCTCCTCAATGTGGTTTTTAGTCTGTCGCTCTTCCCGCAGGAGGATCCGCCGGCAAGTCCCAGTATATTCCTCCTGCTCTTCTCCTTCTCCGCACTCCTCTGCGGGACCCTCGTTTTCGCGCACCCCGCATGGCTCATTCTGCAGGGGAAGAAGTCCGAAGCGCTCACGGTGTTTCTTTCCACGGTCGTGAGTCTTGGTATCATTCTCATCGTGACATTCACGATTGTGCTTTCCATGGTTCCATAATTCCTCTTCCTTTTTTTATGATCCACCTCATCGCCATCGCAGGATACGTGTCTACGCACGTTGTCGGCATCATTCTCGCCATTATCGTTTCGTTCGCCGTCGGATTCCTCTGGCACGGTCCGCTCTTCGGCAAGCAGTGGATGGCGCTCAACAAGATGGAACAGCCGAAGAAGGAAGAGATGAAGTTCTCCATGATGCTGCCGGGGATTGCCGCAAATATCGTGATGGTGTTCGTGCAGTCTGCGGTGCTTGGGAGAGCGTTCCAGATCCTCATACTCCCGAACATCGGGTATGCGTTCATTATTGCAACAATCCTGTGGCTGCCATTTACGGCGCTCACGATCGTGAATAGCTACGCGTGGACAGGAAAACCGGTGCAACTGATGGTGCTGGATGCAGCGTTCTATCTGGTATCGCTCTACGCGGTCGCCGCAGTGCTGTACGCGACGCTGTAAGTTGGGAATGTGGTAAAATCTCTTCACCTTTTCCCTCTCTCTATGTTCAAAGAATTCAAAGAATTCGCCATGCGCGGCAACGTGATCGATCTCGCGGTGGGAGTCATCATCGGCGCTGCGTTTGGGAAGATAGTGACCTCCATTGTGAACGATATCATCATGCCTCCACTTGGCCTTGTGCTCGGGAAGGTCGATTTCACCAATCTCTACCTCAATCTCTCAGGGATCCCGTACGAAAGTCTCACTGAAGCGAAAGAAGCAGGCGCCGCGACGATGAACTACGGATTATTCCTGAATACCGTGATCGAATTCCTCATCATCTCCTTCGTGATCTTTATGGTCGTGAAGCAAATGAACAGATTGAGGAAACCGAAAGGCGTTGTGGGGACCACAAAAGAATGCACCGAGTGCTGCAGCATCATTCCGCTGAAGGCGGTGCGCTGTCCCGCATGCACGTCGTCGCTCAAAAGCTAAAGGTTCACTTGAACCCCCGGAAGAATTCGACAATCGTGGGCGCTGCTTCCCGCGGCCAGTTGTGGGGGTAGTAGTTCCCCTGGGGATCGACATCGAGATTGTGCGGGCACCAGACGACGGCATTGCCCGCATCGCACTCCCGGTACTCGCGGCATTCCAGGCTGTAGGGAGTCACGAGATCGGATTCGCCGCTGCATGCATTCTCCTTCATCCGCATATCGCGCGCCTTCTCGGTGCTGGAGATCGGCGAGAGCTTGTCGTCGGGATTATGGATCAGCATTGCGGCAGCGGGCCCCGCGCAATCGGTGATGAGGGAATCGCCCGCAACGGTTCCGGAGGCGCGGACGATGCCGCCGCGAACACACGCAACTGTGTTTGCCATCCACGCGCCCAGGGAATGCCCGGCCACGAAGAGTTGATTCATGTCGATGCAGTAGTTCTCCGCGATTTCCTCCACGATGGCATCGAAGAACGCGACATCGCGTATCCCCTCCCCCTTATCGCCGGGATTTGACCACGAGAACGAGCCGTTGCTGTTTTGAATGGCTGCAGGATACGCGATGAAAAATTCTTCCGCCTCGCGATCGAACCTCATGTAGGAACGAACCTGTGCGTTGCTATTGGTCCGCCCGTGGAACGCAATAAGAAGCGGCGAGGGATCGTGCGACACGTAGTTTTGAGGAATTGTGAGGAGAAATTCCCGATTGATTCCCTGCACCGTGAGAGTGGTGGATACATCTCCGGTGGATCGCCCGCAGCCGGGTGAAAGCCGTGGAATCGTGCGGCTCTCCTTGTGTTCGAGGAGGCGGACGATGATATCGGCCGCACGCTCGCGCGTGAGGTTTTCCCAGGGGATGTAGGTGTGGCGAGGAAGGACTTCGGTGGAATCAAATTCATCGGTATACGGCTCGTACCACTTCTCCCCTCTCCCCTCGCTGATCTCTTCACCCTGAGCCTTCAGGAGCATTTTTAATGCCTCTGCAAAGTTGATCGTCTGTTCCGGCCGGAATGTGCCATCGGGGTAGCCGTTCACGATCTTTCGTCGGGCAGCCGCACAGACAAACGGTGCGTACCACGCATCTTCCTTCACATCACTGAAGCAGGCGGCACCGATCGGATCCGAGTCGCTCTCCGAGCGGAACACGATTTTCAGGAATTCCGCACGATTGATGAGTCCTTTGGGACGGAATGTGCCATCGGGGTAACCACTGATTGCATGACGATCACGAAGTTCTTGAACCGCTTCCCGATACCGGTACCACGTCGCTCCCATATCGGGGAACGGAACGGGGGCGGCTTCGACGTTGGTTCCCTCGAAAAGAGAGAACATGAAGATCGCCGCCATGCCCAATGCAAACTGTCGCTGCATGTTTCCTCTGCATCATAGCAAATATCTTTCGTGCAGAGGGTTTAAGCCGACTGCACCAGATGGATGAACTCCGGTTCTTTGGGATAGTCTTTCGTTGCAGGCTTCAATTCTTTCTCGAGTTTCACAGCATCGCCCTTTGTTTCCGCAGCAACGAAGAGAAGGATGGGATCATTTTCGGTAAGCACTTCAGCCATGCCAGATGTGCCTGCGATGATTTTTCCCGTCAGTGCAACCTCGTTGAGGACGTATTCCTTCGGAACACCATTTGCACTTACTTTGAACAGAGGAGCTCCGAGACTCTGTTCATTGCAACGGAATTGGGTCGCATCGACAACGAGCCCCTGACCAGGGTGAAGGTGAATATCCCTATGCATTTTCACGGCAGCCTGATCTGAAAATCCTGCGCGCTCCAATTTGGAAAGCGGCTCGCCCAAGGCGTTGAGCAATTCCTTACCGCCGCTTTCCGCGGCACCATCGTCACTATTACGAGCTGCACAGTGTTCGTGCCAACATGCTCTCTTGATCTTCTTTGCAAGCTCCGGATGTTCACGCATGTAGAGCCCGAACAAATTCCTCTGATCGGCAGACATCCCCGCTCCGAGCCCCGCAACACCAATCTTGTGCATAAACTCTTCATATAAGCCTTCATCGATGCACCCTAAAAACTTTGGCAGATCAGCAAATAATCTTTGAGCATTGCGAGCATCAAGAACCTGATTCGGCGTTGCCTCTCGCAGAGCTAAAAGCTTCTGGACCTGCTCTCGATTCGTTTCGAGAGCATCACGCTTCAATCGAAGAAGCTCCTTTGGATCCATCTCCTCCGCTTTGATGTCATTCCAAGGAATCCCATTCAGAGCCACACTCGCCCCTCCTACGCCCAGGATTTTCAAAAAGTCGCGCCGATAAAGAGGAACATTCCTGCCCTGAGGAGCATTTCTCTCGGAATCTGGAGATTGAGGCTGAGGAAGGGAATTTCGGCTATTCATAGAGAAAAAATCGGGCTAGTGGACAAAATTGGGTGGTAAATTGAGGACTTCTGCTCTTCTTGAAGCCAATGTATGCTCCGATCTTTCCCCATGCATCATGAAAAATATGTTCTCATTGCAATGCGTCATCACTACAGAA
>JACCDV010663978.1_pt1 | contig 11320 bp, 10 predicted proteins | sample 7446131 | NCBI WGS metagenome assembly JACCDV01 (sample SAMN15323448, study PRJNA562643) | freshwater metagenome | isolation source: river surface water | place: USA:Blue River Watershed | collected 2017-08-17
AGCCTCAAAAGGCTGTATTTACATACAAAAACGGGATAATTCAATGGTCTCGAAGGAATTCGGGCATTTCTTAATTTATGGAGATTTAAACAATGAAAAAATCACTATTTGCACTCGCCGCAGTCGGTGCGTTTGCTGGTGCTGCACAAGCCCAGTCCAGCGTGACCGTATACGGTATTTTGGATGTGGGATATGTGGGTGGTAATGCCAAGGCAACCACTGTTAACTCATCTGCTAACAATGTCAACGTTGCTGAAACAGTAAGTCTGCTTGGCCAATCTGCTCAGACTACCAGCCGTTTAGGCTTTCGTGGTACGGAAGACTTAGGTGGTGGTACAACCGCATTCTTTACCTTTGAAACTGGCCTTCAGCCAAATCAAAGCAGCCTATCGCCATTTAATAACCGTCAAGCATTTATTGGTTTGGGTCAAAAAGGAATGGGTAACGCACGTATTGGTACCCAGTACACCCCAATCCATGAGGCAGTTGGTGCAACTGGTGCTAACCAATTGAACAACTTGGTTGGTGACGTGATTTATCCTCAGAACACTGGTTTGACCAACCAAGACGGTAGTGCAAGCAACGCCAACGCTGGTTACACTGTTCGTGCCAACAACATGATCCGTTTTGAGTCTGAGAGCTTCTCTGGCTTCAAAGGCAAGGCCTTTTACGTGCAAAATTCTCGTGATGAGAACCAAACAACCTATCGTGGCACGGCCGCAACTACTGCAACAGCCAACTACACCAACGGCGTTGGTTATACAGGTGGCAATACCAACAGCACAGGCTGGGGCCTTGGTTTAGACTTTGCTATTCAAAAGTTCTTGATCTCTGCGAACTATCAGTCGTTCAAGCAAGAAAACTCTTGGACTGAGCAAACAAACGCAGTAGCAGTTGGTGCTAATAACGGTGGAGCCCCAACAACCGTTACTCAAAACGTTCAATCAGGCGTATTGACCAACCTTAATGATAATCAATGGTACGTAGGTGCGACCTATGATTTTGGTATCGTCAAGGCTTATGCTCAATATATTAACCGTAAGATTGAATCTGGTCTCGATTCAAATGCCTACGCAAAACGTACTGCTCAGCAAATTGGTTTGCGTGGAAATGTAACCAAGACTGTTGAGCTCTGGGGCTCGGCTGGTATGGGTCGCGTCAGCGCCTTTGGCGTAAGCAACCCAACTGCTAACTTCACTGGCTATCAGATTGGTTCCAACTACTGGTTAAGCAAGCGTACCAACTTGTACGCAATCTTTGGCGCAAGCAACACATCTTCTACCTCTGGTAACTATGTGATTCGTGCAACTGACGCAAGTGCTTACGGTCCACGTAATTTGAGTGCCAATGCCAACAACTACGCTGTTGGTGTACGTCACACGTTCTAATCTGATGCTAGCTTTGGCTAGTTGAAGATTAGTTGCAGTAATCAACCCACTGTGGAAACACAGTGGGTTTTTAATTAAGTCAATTCTATTTTTATAAAAAACCAAATCAATCTTCGTCTCGACAGGACAATCAGATGATTAATCCGTATTCAGAAAATTTAAAAACAGATTTAATAATTAAGACAATCAAAACATATGAATCAAACATATAATAAGTTTGATTCATATGTTATCAGCATAGTAACTGATTAAAAAACGAATACTTAATGAATAAAAATATGATCCGGCTGTAAATTTAGCTGATAACGCTCATACATTTTCAGATAAATTGATTCAAGATTTTTAGTAAATACGGAAGTTTTAAATAAGGGCGTATTCTGAAGGTTAGTAGCTAATTTAAGCTTTATTGTTTCTAATTTCCTCGGTGTGGTAGCCAAATCAATAGCCATCATTTCGTATTCTTCTGAGCTATGAGTAATGAGCTCTGGTAGTCCAATGGCATTTAATAAACTTGCAGCTACGCGACTTGCAAACGACTGGCCTATGAGTGTCAGCACAGGAACTCCTGACTTAAGAGAGTCGACAGCAGTTGTGTGGGCACCGTACGGGTGAGTATCTAAAAATAAGTCAGCCAAGGCATATCTAGCTAAGTAGTCACCCATGGAATCGAGACGGCTAGCAAAAATAATTCTTGATGGATTAATCTTTCGCTTTTCGAATTCACTTTTTATGTTCATATTGAATTCATTGTTGTTTTCTGAAATCCACAATACGCTATTCTTTGCTGCAAGTAAAATTCTTGACCAACGATCCAATACATAAGGATTAAATTTAAAGTCATTATTAAAGCAACAGAAGATAAAATTATCTTGTGGCAATCCACATTCTTCCTTCGAGAATATTTTTCCTGATGGAATTCGGTTGGAGTCATCCACCATATAGCTATTCGGAAGATATGCTACCTTTTCGGAATAAAAACGTTCATAAGAGCTTGGAATAATAGTTTGGTCGGCAATTATGTAGTCTATAAAATTTGAACCAGAAGATCCTGGATATCCTAACCAATTTACCTGGATAGGTGCGGCTCGATAGGAAAAGATTCCAGTTCTGGAATGTTGCGTAAACCCTGCTAAATCAATGGCAATATCAACTCCAAGATTTCGCGTTAACTGAGCGATTTCGTGGTCGGAAAGATTATCAATTTCGATAAATTCATCAAAAGCTCTTTTAAGGCGGGCTCTCATTGGGTCGTCGGGAGGGGCTTTTTGTAAAGAAAATGCAAATACCTCAAACCGATTGCGATTATGTTTTTCAAACAGCTCAGCAGTTAAATAAGAAACAGGGTGGCTACGAAAATCCGGAGAAAAATACGCAATCCGAATTTTCTCCTTCTTAGAGTATCGAGAAATAAGTCCTAAAGCATGGTTTTCGGGAAATTTATGTTCTGAAAAAATTTTGCTAGTTTGCTTATGTAGCTGGGGATCATCACTCAGAGAGAGTAATACAAAAGGGCTAATTACTTTTTCATCCGAAATAATTTTTTGATAAATGTATTTGAGAGAATCAAGGCAATCAGACCAGTTAGCAATTTTCATTTTTGCATGAATAAGATATCCATACACCCAATAAATATCGGGTTTTAAATTCAGCGCATTGCTATAGCAATCAATTGCCTCCCGATAGCACTTGAGCTCATTTAGAGCTACACCCTTGTTGAGCCAAGCTGCAGCATTATGAGGGTTAAGATCCAAAGACTTGTTATGATGGGCTATTGCATCATCAATTTGATTAAGCTCAAGTAAAGTATTTCCTATGCAAGAATATACTTCAGCATAATTAGGACTAAGTTTAAGGGCTTGGTGGTAATGTGCGATGGCTTCATCAAAGCGCTTTAACTCATTGAGCACATTTCCCTTGTTTGCATATCCCTTTGCGTAATCCGGCTTCAAACTAAGGGCCTTATCGTAATGAGTGATCGCTTCTTCAAATCGCTTGAGTTCCTGTAGGGCATTACCTTTATTAGACCAAGCTTCTGCGTAGTCTGGTTTTAAACTAAGGGCCTTATCGTAATGAGTGATCGCTTCTTCAAATCGCTTGAGTTCCTGTAGGGCATTACCCGCATTAGACCAAGCCTCAAAGAAATTAGGTTCAAATTTAATTGCTCTTTTATACGCATTAAGAGCATTCTCATAATCTTTAAGTCCAAGATATGTATTGCCGAGACTACTCAGGGTTAAGGGATTTTTTGGCAGGATTCGTAGAGAATCATTTAGGAATTTGAGTGCATCTGGATAGTTGCCCCGCTGTGCATAAACGATGCCCAAGAGTCCTAAAACATGTGGATTATTAGCTTGTAATTTTGATGCCTGATTCAAATAAAGTTCCGCAGAATCCAAATTTGAGTTTCCAAGTGACTCAAGTGCTTTGTTTAAAAGGAAGTGAACTTGAGGATTCATCATGAAAATTTATAGTAGATATTCTGATAAGAATTTAACAAGGGAAACTCACTATTTAATGGATTACTTGACACTAAGAATGGTTAATCATGAAAGCCTCAAACGCTTTAATTGGCTCAATATCCTCATAGAGAGTTGACTTTCGTTCAATTATTTTATCTTTAACATTTTTACGGAACGAATAATCTTGGCACAGCCTTACTGCTAACTGAATATATTCTGCTGAATCTTTTGCTACCAGTTCTGTAAGTCCAATGCGTTTCAATATCCCACTCCCAAGCCTGCCGCGCAAGAAATTACCATCATGGCTAACTACTGGCAGATTGCATCCGATAGCTTGGATAGCAGTATTAAATCCAGAGAAATGAAGGGTATCAAGCATCGCCGTCGAAGACTTCAATAAACCATGAAACTCACGCGCGTCTAGCCATGGCATGAATGAAATAAACTCTTTAGAATCAAGACCATGTTTGCTGAATTCATTTTCAAGACGATTGCTCAAAACACTGGCCAGCGGGTCTTCAAGGTTAAAAAACACAAATTTACAAGCACCCAACCGTTTAGCTATATCAGCAAAAATCCAATCGCTATCTGGTTGATATTTATAGGGCGTTCCTGGGCAGATGAGGACTGGGATATCGGAGGGAAATTGGGACAGAGGCTGAGCCTTTGTAGATTGAATATTAACTTGGTCAACGTAGTACGAGCCAAGATTCGGTAATTGAACTAGCTTTTCAGAATAATAATTAGTGGCATTTGGGGGCTCAAAAAGCTCAGAGGACACATAGTAGTCAATTGTGGGCAAGCCACTTGACTCCGGATGTCCCCATCCAACCAGCTGTGTAGGAGAGAGCCTCAAACTTGCAAGTTGAGTGGTTAGTTGATCCATGCCAATTTCGGGGTAGAACAAAAAATCAATTTTTTTGTTAACAATTTCTTGGGCAAAAGCATTTATGTCGTGAGAATAAATGGTGAAAGAATCCGAATTTTCTTTAGCAAAATCTGTTTCCTTATCACAATAGGGGTTGGTGCTAAAAAGATGAATCTCAAAGGCCTCCCTATTTAAATTTTTAATCATTCCCTTAGTGAGTGCATGCCAAACAGAATGATTTCTGAAATGACCGCTGACGATTCCAAGCCTAATTTTTAACCTGGGAGTGTTTTGTTCGGGGCTTGACTGAATAGAAACTGCTTTACCCATCAATTTTGAGCAGAGATCTCCATATTCAGACAGGATATTCTTGTTATTGAAATTGTGATAAGCGAGGTAAAAAGGTTGAGTTGACGCAACAATCTCAATGATTTCATTTGACTTAAGATTTACGTCACTTAACAAGCTGTTTTTGAGTTTTATAAATTCAGTGGTGAAAATTTCTCTAATTGAATTGACATCATTTTTCGCACCCAAAATAGAGGGAATGATGGCAAATACTTTTGACCACTGCGCCAACCTAAAATTCGGATCGTGCCTTAGGGCAAGATCAAAAAATAATTGAGCCTTATCATTTTGTGCTAAGCCAACGTGCGCAGCACCCTTGCCGTAGTAAGCTTTCGAAGAGGTGTCATCAATCAATAAAGCTGCATCAAAACCACTAATTGCGTTTGCAAATTTTTTTATTTTATTAAGAGTGAATGCTTTTGCTAATAATGCCTCAAAATAATCAGGATCAATGAGTAGGGCGTTATCAAATTCACGGATTGCATGTTCATCCTTATCTAAGCCAGTGAATGCAATACCTTTGCCAAAGAAAGCAACAGCAGACCGAGAGTCAATTTTTAATGTGTCATCAAACGATAAGATTGCTGACTCATATTTTTTTAGCTCATTTAGTGCGATGCCTTTATTTAATAGAGCATCAAAATTAGGTTGTATTTGAATTGACTGTTCGCATGCATTAATCGCTTCAAAGTGCCGCTTAAGCTTGATTAGAGAATTCGATTTATTGGCGTAAGCCTCGCTATATAAAGGATTTAGTTTTATTGCTTTATCAAAAGCTATCAATGCTTCTAAATATCGCTCTAAATGATTGAGGGCAATCCCTTTGTTTGACCATGCCTCAGGAAAGCTGGGATCAATGCTTATTGCTTCGTCAAGGGATTTATTCGCCTCATCGAACTTTTTTAATTGGATGAGTAATTGACTTTTGTTGATAATACTTGCTGCATCATTCGGTTTTATTTGAATTGCTGAGTCATAACAAGCGATTGCGGTATGAAGTTTGCTTTGAAGTGAATATAAAAGTCCCAAGTTATAAAAAATTCTTTCATCATTCTTTATTTCGGTTTTTAAAGACTCGAAAATAAGCAATGCATCATTTATTTTTCCATTATTTGCACAAAGGAGGCCTAATTCAAAAACATAAGATAGCCCCTCTTTTTTTGAGATTCCCTCCAATAAAAGCTTTTGATTATTAGCAAGCTTATTTGATTTAACTAGCTCAAAGAGTTGAATAACAAATGGAGGTGGGTTTTGATTCACAAGTTTGTGCTAATTTTCTTAAAAATACTAAGCGAAGTTACTCTGCTTGCATATCGGAAATGAGTCGTTATTAGACTCACTTCTTTAAACTATCTCTAATTTCTCTTAACAGCACAATATCTTCGGGTGTTGGGGGTGCCTCTTTTGGTTCTTCTGCTCTTATTTTGTTGATGATTTTGACCATCTGGAAGATCACAAATGCGAGCAAGATGAAATTAATCAGGATGGTGATGAAGTTGCCATAGGCAAAGATAGGGATGCCAGCCTTTTTGAGTGCATCAAAGGTTCTTGGTACGTTATCCGGTACTGTGCCAAGAACTATAAACAGGTTGGTAAAGTCAATCCTGCCCCCTAGTAGGGTAGAAATGAGGGGCATGACAATGTCATTGACCAGGGAATCGACGATTTTTCCGAAGGCGCCGCCAATGATGATACCGACCGCCAGGTCAACGACGTTGCCGCGGACCGCAAAGGCCCGGAATTCTTTCATCATCTTGGATGCCACAACTCTCTCCCTAAAAATCATGGGTTTGCTGGAAATTGACCCAAATTAAGCGGTCATTTGGCTTTTTACCTTAAAATTAGAGGTTTATGCAATTCACCCTTTAGAACCCCTTATTTGACTTAGGCACAAGGATAGATCGTACATGAGTGATACCCCAAAAATGGATAAAGACCGCCGTACTTGGCTGATTGCTACGACTGCTGTTGGTGGTTGCGGAGCCGCTGCTGTTGCATACCCATTTCTAGATAGTTTCCAACCATCTGAGCGTGCTAAGGCTGCTGGTGCCCCGGTTGAGGTCGATATCTCCGGCATGAAGCCCGATGAGATTCGGACGGTTGAGTGGCGCGGTAAGCCAGTTTGGGTCTTGCGCCGCACCCCAGAGCAAGTGGCTGAACTTCCTAAATTAGATGGCGAGCTGGCCGATCCCAAATCCTTGCGTGATCCCGCAGCTTTAACACCTCCTTATGCCCGCAATGACCACCGCTCGATTAAGCCTGAGTATTTTGTGGCAGTTGGTATTTGTTCACATTTAGGTTGCTCGCCAACAGCGAAGTTGCAAGCAGGCCCACAACCATCTTTGCCAAACGATTGGCCGGGCGGTTTCTTGTGCCCATGCCATGGTTCCACCTTTGACTTGGCTGGCCGTGTGTATAAGAACAAGCCTGCTCCAGACAACCTAGAAGTGCCTCCCCATATGTATTTGAGCGACACCAAGATTTTGATTGGTGAGGACAAGAAGTCGTAATTTATTTATCTAATTATTAGTTACTGATTTAGGAAACTAACCATGGCATTTCAAGAAATTAAAGTCCCAGAAAACGCCTCTGTTGCCCAAAAGGGCCTGGCCTGGGTGGATTCTCGCTTTCCATTGACTAAGCTCTTTAAAGAGCATATGAGCGAGTACTATGCTCCAAAGAACTTTAACTTCTGGTACTTCTTTGGCTCCTTAGCCATTGTGGTGTTGGTGATTCAGATTGTGACCGGTATTTTCCTCGTCATGAACTACAAACCCGATGCCATGAAAGCATTTGATTCGGTTGAGTACATCATGCGCGAGGTTCCCTGGGGTTGGCTGATTCGTTACATGCACTCGACTGGCGCTTCGATGTTCTTCGTAGTGGTCTACCTGCATATGTTCCGTGGCTTGATCTATGGTTCTTATCAAAAACCGCGTGAACTCATTTGGATCTTTGGTTGCACCATTTTCTTATTGCTCATGGCTGAGGCTTTCTTGGGATATCTCTTACCCTGGGGCCAAATGTCCTACTGGGGCGCTCAGGTGATTATTAATCTCTTTGCTGCTATTCCCTTAATTGGTCCAGACTTGGCTTTGTGGCTACGCGGTGATTATGTGGTGGGCGACGCAACTTTGAATCGCTTCTTCTCTTTGCACGTGATCGCTTTGCCATTAGTTCTAGTTGGCTTAGTTGCAGCTCATATCATTGCGCTACATGAAGTGGGCTCTAACAACCCTGACGGCATTGATATTAAGAACAACTTAGATGCCTCTGGTAAGCCAGTGGACGGCATTCCATTTCATCCTTACTACTCAGTGCATGACATTATGGGTCTCGGTGTGTTCCTCATGATCTTCGCCGCCATTGTGTTCTTTGCACCTGAGATGGGTGGTTACTTCTTAGAGGCGAACAATTTCATTCCGGCTGATCCTTTGCAAACGCCTTCGCACATTGCCCCGGTCTGGTATTTCACGCCGTTCTATTCAATGCTACGTGCCACCACCACACCATTCCTAATTCCTCTGTGGATTCTGTGTGCAGTGATTTTGGGGATGGTCATTAAGAACAACAAAGACATCCGGGTGAAAGCCGTTTGCGTTGGCATTTTGGCTGCTCTTGCGGTTGGTTTTTATGTGTTTGATGCGAAGTTCTGGGGCGTGGTCATCATGGGCGGTACGGTCGTGATCCTGTTCTTCTTGCCTTGGCTCGATAAATCCCCAGTGCGATCGATCCGTTATCGCCCAGATTTTCATAAATACATTTACGGCATTTTCATTGTGAGCTTTGTGATCTTGGGTTATCTCGGCATCAAGCCGCCTTCACCACTTTTTGAGAAGATCTCGCAGGTATGTACGATTTACTATCTGGCATTTTTCTTTGCCATGCCTTGGTGGAGCAAGATGGGTAAATTTAAGCCTGTGCCCGATCGCGTGACCTTTGAGGCGCACTAATCCATAAGAACAATAGAAGATATTAGGAATCCAGATGAACCATTCTCTTTATATGATCGGTGCGCTTAAGAAGTTTGTTGTAGTGGGCTTAGGTAGCTTCATGGTGAGCGCTGCATTTGCGGCTGGCAGCGACTTTCCTCTTGATAGCGCTCCTAACCGTGTAAATAACAATGCCTCTTTGCAAAATGGTGCTAAGATTTTTGTGAACTACTGCTTAGGTTGCCATTCTGCAGTGAACTTACGTTACAACCGTTTGCGTGATATTGGTTTGAGTGATCAGCAGATTAAAGACAACTTGATCTTGGGCGATCAAAAGGTAGGCGATCTGATGACTATCTCGATGACCCCTAAGGATGCTAAGGCTTGGTTTGGTAAGGTTCCACCTGATTTATCGGTTGAAGCTCGTGCCCGCGGTACCGATTGGCTCTATACCTACTTCCGTACTTATTACAAGGATGAGGAGAGTCCAACGGGTTGGAATAACATGGTCTATCCCAATGTTGGTATGCCCCATGTATTGTGGGAACTCCAGGGTGAGCGTATTGCTAAGTTTGAAGAGGTAAAAGATCCCAAGAATCCTGCCAAGACAACTAAAGTCTTCAAAGGATTTGAGCAAACCACCCCAGGATTAATGAAGCCCCAAGAATATGATGATAATATTGCGGACCTCGTTTCATTTATGTCTTGGATGGCTGAGCCTACTCAGTTACAACGTAAGCGGATCGGTGTCGTCGTCCTTCTATTCCTTGCAATCTTTACCTTGCTTGCATGGCGTCTGAACAAGGCGTACTGGAAAGACATTCGCTAAGAACTAACTTAGCGTATTTTGATTATTTGATTTGAAGGATATTTGCTTATGATGGTGTTGTACTCGGGTACCAATTGCCCATTCTCACAACGCTGCCGCCTAGTTCTCTTTGAGAAGGGTATGGATTTTGAGATTCGTGATGTAGATCTCTTCAATAAACCAGAAGATATCTCGGTCATGAACCCCTATGGCCAAGTTCCTATTTTGGTTGAGCGTGATCTGATTTTGTATGAGTCCAACATCATTAATGAGTACATTGATGAGCGCTTTCCTCATCCACAGTTAATGCCGCCCGATCCAGTGGCTCGTGCCCGTGCCCGCTTATTTCTGTTTAATTTTGAGAAAGAACTCTTTGTGCATGTGAGTGCGCTTGAGAACGAAAAGGGCAAGAGTGCTGAGAAGTTGCATGAGAAGGCCCGAATAGCAATTCGGGATCGGTTGACTCAATTAGCACCGGTATTTGTAAAGAACAAGTATATGTTGGGGGATGAGTTCTCGATGTTGGATGTGGCAATTGCTCCTCTGTTGTGGCGCCTAGAGCACTATGGTATTGATCTTTCCAGAAATGCTGCCCCACTCCTGAAATATGCTGAGCGCATTTTCAGTCGTCCTGCTTACATTGAGGCCTTGACCCCTTCTGAAAAGGTCATGCGTCGTTAATCGAAGCGTCTATGTCGCTAGCTTAAAATAGTAATATGGCTAGCGAAACTCCAAGTACCAAACCCTATCTCATCCGTGCACTGCATCAGTGGTGTACGGATTTTGGTTTTACACCGTTCTTAGCCGTTTTTGTTGATGATCGGGTTGAAGTGCCCATGGAGTTTGTCAAAAATAACGAGATTGTTCTCAACATCTCTTCAGAGGCTTGCCATCAGCTGCATATTGAGAACGATTGGATCAGTTTTCAGGCAAGGTTTGGTGGTGTACCGAAGAAAGTATTAGTGCCGGTCACGCACGTATTAGCAATCTACGCCCGAGAAAACGGCCAAGGGATGTCCTTCCCCTTTGATCCCGAGACCAAGGGTCCAGTAGATAAGGGACTTGGTAACCAAGAAGCCACCAAGACCAAGAGCGAGCGCCCTGTTTTGAAGATTGTGAAGTAAGTTAAAATCCAGTTCTAGTAGGTCAATGCCCCATTAGCTCATCTGGTAGAGCAACTGATTTGTAATCAGTAGGTGGTCTGTTCGAGTCGGACATGGGGCACCAATCACCCTCTTGATCCTATCTTCATTGATTTAGATCTACTTTCCTTGTCTCTGGCAGATACAGTATTGCCAAAGTTGCTGCAATCGCTAGGAAAAGAGTTGGATACCAAAGCCCTGCAAGTTGACTCGCAAACTCTTTATTGAGCCAGGTCACAATCAACGGGAGCAATCCCCCGATCCAGCCGGCTGCTAGGTTGTGTGGCAAAGTTGCTGCGCTATTGCGTGTTCTCGCTGGAAACAGCTCCGCTAGAAGAGCCGTTTGAGGCCCCACAACTAATGAAAGCGGTATTG
>JACCDV011251343.1_pt1 | contig 11320 bp, 9 predicted proteins | sample 7446131 | NCBI WGS metagenome assembly JACCDV01 (sample SAMN15323448, study PRJNA562643) | freshwater metagenome | isolation source: river surface water | place: USA:Blue River Watershed | collected 2017-08-17
AAATAAATCTTCACACGTAATAATATAAATCGAATGGGCAAAGCAATTCTACTATTATTCCTCCTTGTTGTTTCTTCACTAGCCCTCTTCAGTGACGACTCAGCAGTCTTCAAACTCACTGCTAATAATTTCCAAAGCACGGTTCTTGATAGCGATGAGTTCTGGCTTGTTTAATTCTATGGTAAATCTAGAACAATATAGCGCCGTGGTGTGGACATTGCAAAAGGTCAGCTCCCGAGTTCGAAAAGGCAGCCTAAATTCTAGATGGGATTGTGAGAGTGGGAGCCGTCAATATGGACGAGGAAAGGAAGGCTGGATAACCTTACAATATCCAGGGTTACCCCACCATCAAATTCTTTGGAGGCAACAAGAAAAGCCCATTGGCCTACGAATCTGGGGAGAGGACATTTGATAAATTTGTTGAGTACTCAATTCAGCAGATGAAGACAGAGATAAAGAATAGGTCGAAGGCTAAGGATAGTGAATAACTATGATTCTATTTTGAACATTATTGATAATATGACATGCTTAACCGTTTTGACGTCTTTTCTAATAGCCCTTCGGCTTTTCATTTTACATCGATATGTATTGATAAATAGATCTTCAGTAAATGGATGATTTATGATGATGTTCAGAGATCACTGACGTTTCTGTCATACAGAGGCTTCAAGACTTAGATATAGTACTTCTCGAACCGTGTTCCATACGGAGACCATCTTTGGTGGTGAGCTAAAAATTCGGTATCAGTTTCAGCTCCCAACTTCACCATCTTATTAAGCTTTTCTCGAAGTCCGCTATAATTAGGACCAATCTGACGAATGACTTCATCGCCATACAAGCAAAAGACGAACTATGGCTCAGAGCGGATGCCGTAATGCTTGGCGATTTTAGGGGATACATCACTGTCTACTTTGATGATTTCTAAGAAGCGATGTTAGCTGGCCAAGGAGGTGATATGCTGATCAGTAAGTTCGCATTGAGGATTCCAGTTGGATCGGAAGTAGACCAAAGAGTGGGTATACTTGTTCTTGAGGAGATGCTTGTTGAGTTATTGGAGGCAAGTAAAGCTGCGAAGGTTGGAGTACGCGAATCTGGCAGTGAAGCGTAGCATATGAATTATGGATAATATTATTACAACATTAATATCATGATCAAGCTATGAATAGGACTAAGCACAATAATGCAAAGAGGCCTACAGCAACTCCTCCTCCAAATAGTGTTAACACACCACTCTTCACTTACATACCAGGTAGGATTGCTAAACTGATGAGTATTCCTTCAATCAATCCACCAATGTGTGAAATGGCGTCAGTGTCTTTCCCTGATGAAAGCAGGAAAGCAATAAAGACGATGGCACATACGATGCAGGTTAGGGTTGATCTAAGTCCTCCATACTTTTAAAGTGCAATCCAATTAATGATAAGATATGCGATAAATCCTCCTAGTACTCCAAAGATGGCTGATGATGCTCCCACTGTTAACACTTATGTCTTACAAACTGCGCTTAGTAAAAATCCTATATCTTTTTTATTTTACCTGTCATAGAGCTGCCTAGTAAGACAGGGATAGTTAGCAGGCCATATATTTTTTAAAATCTAGTGCAAAGAAACAAAATAGATATTGAGTTCATGATAATGTGGATGAGATTACGATGGAAGAAGGAAGCAGTTATTAATCGATACACTTACCCTTCTCTTATACGACTGCTTATGCTACCAAAATTGAATAGGACAGAATATTTGACTTCCAGTATATTGTGATTTGTTCTCTATACTCCCCAAAGCAAGCACAGCAAATAAACAGTCCAGATTATGATAATGAAGGCGAGACTAGCCGAGTAAAGTGTGAGATCAGGACAAAATACCAGCTTTAAGGTATATGGAATGGTTTACTAGATGGGCTATCTATCAGTGACCAGGGATGAAATAAAGGGGATATGTTGATTAGGATACTGTTGATATGCATTCTCATTTGAATTGGATGGCTTGTTTCTTTTGTTGTCATTTAGTTATCTGAAGCCATGAACATTCGCCATTATTAAATATTTAGTTAAAATGGGTTTGATAAGTATCAATAGCCTTTGCCCATAATTGAAGAAAGGAAGTTAGGCGCACATATCTTGGTGGACTTAAGTTCCGATGGGTCAATAATAGAGTATTACTGAACCTATGGATGATACTTAGCCCTTTTAGCTCTTTAATCATTGATTCTATCGAGCTAAGCTAGCTTCTCCATCTTCTTTTGGCTTTTCTTGCTAAACACCACTTGGAGCTTCATTGGATAGCAGCCTTTTTGGGTTATCTTAAGAAGAGGATGGAACTGGTGCTTGCTTTTCTAGCATTAGCAACATAAGTCATAATCTTGACAAACTATGCATTTGTAGATGACTCCCTTGATTGGGAAGGCAAAACAGCCATTGCATTGAATGTCCTCATTGAGCACTGCGACACTTTCATCTATCTCCTTGCTTTAATTACGATCTTATTAATCCTACTTTTTAAAGTACTGTTATTAAATGGGCTATGAGTACTTATTTTCCTATAGGATGGAGATCTTTGATACATCGCTTATTAAAGATTAAATTTCTTACACGTCCTTAGCTTGAATTTGTAAAGTGAAGTCATTTAATTGAGTTTCTTTTATGATGCGAAGTCTATCCTCAGTAAGTTATTGACCATCCAGATTGACGATATAGTGATCAGGCAGTGAATTGAAAGCCAAGGCGATTGCCTATCTGAGTGATGATAAGTTAGGTATGGCTGTCAGGTTGAAAACATTAGACTGCTTCAAATATTTTACCTATACTTCTTGATAGTGCATTTCAATAATATATTATTCTTTTTCAAATCAACATCCTCGTACTTATACTATCTACTTATCCACTAATATTCATAATAAGGAAGGATATAATTTTAATGGATGAGCATTCTCTGAAAAATAACTAACTATACAAACAAATCGAATGCAAAAATGTATTCAAGACATTCTCCAAATCTTATCGATGCTCTCGAAATAACAAACACAAGTACAATAGCAGTCTTATTCCCAATAACCTCTCCATGAAATCAGCATTAACACATAATACATATGCCCATCTTACTCAAACCATTAATATCGCCAATCTTCTCTAAGGATAGGCCAAGCAGATTGATTCTCAAGTATACCCTTCTTATTTGGATCGAGCTGAGAAATAAGCTAAGACAGGTTCTTTGTAACGTCATTCTTCGACTCTACCTCTACGAGAAAACAGCGATCGATACTAATATTCCACTCTTTATTCGAGCAATCGCATCTCACAAATAGCCCTCCTCAAATTGAACAGTCTACGCAAGAGCAAATAGTTTAAGATAAAATCTTGCCAAGGAAAAGTGAGACTTAACTATTAAGCCCCAGTAGATTAATCTGAATTCAGCACAATCGACTTGAGAAAAAAATTATCAGGATAAAACAATAACAATAACGTGAAGAAAATGTCCCTTAATTTGTTGAGACATAGGAAGGATGAAAAGACAATGAATGATATAAGAAAAAGTGCATTAGTCCTTTCGAGGCTCACTTAATCAAACTAAAGAGACGTAATAATTAAAAGGAGATGAGCAATATTTACTAATGAAATTGTTGACAATTGATCGATCAATCATACTTTTTGGTACTATAATTTGGATTATAATTTCTTGTTGTCCTTTATCTTTCTTCCTGCCTTCATGAAGTCCTATTAGATGCAGTAATCCCTGTCTTCTCTTATAGCGAACATGCCAGCTTATGTGCACACATTACGCAAATCAGCTCCGTTGAATTACTCGCAAATCTTAGACAAGGCTTAGAAATCCACATCTCCCTTTGTGGTAATCGATTTTGAGTGGATCTTCAAAATTTATTGGCGAGCTGCCTCATTTGGTAAGGGAATTTCCACTTTACGATCAAGTCTTCCAGGCCTGAGTAGAGCAGGATCGAGGATATCAGGTCTGTTGGTGGCCATTACAACCTTCACTCTTCCCAATTCATCGAAGCCGTCCAGCTGATTGAGTAACTCCATGAGTGTCCTTTGAACTTCTCTATCAGCTGAGTTTCCTTCACTGAACCTTCTTCCTCCAATGGCGTCGATTTCATCCATAAAGATGATGCATGGCTCATTTTCTCTTGCATAGCCGAACATCTATCTAATAACTCTTGCTGATTCTCCGATGTATTTATCGACAATAGCAGAGGCGACAACCTTTAAGAATTTAGCCTATATGTTTGAGGCAAGAGCTCTTGCAATCAGTGTTTTGCCTGTTCCTGGAGGACCATACATTAAACACCCTAAGTAACACTATTTATACCTTTAGGTGGTTTAATTCCTACTCTCTTGAAGAGCTAAGGGTTGGTAAGAGGAAGCTCAATAGTCTCTCTCAAAATTCTAAGCTGGTCTCCTAGTCCTCCAATATCTGAGAAGTCAACTTTTCCAGGATCTTAGCTCATCATATTGAAGACCATCGGGTCAACTTCTCTTGGAAGAACTCTCATGATAGTTAGTGTGGTTTGATCGAGTGCAACTCTGGCTCCAACAACAAGTTTAGATCGATCAATCTTAACTTTCACTCCAACAACATTTCGGGTTCCACTGGAAGCCTTTATGATGTCTATCTTAATGGAGATATACATTTTTCTGAGTTGAGCTCTTTGAGGACCTCACCGATCATTTGGCCCACTGATTGCAAGGACTTGAGCTGATTGTCTGTCTTGGTGACTTACTTTCTCTTATCTCTCAGTTCGAATCTCCCTGACTAAGAAATGGAGTACTCTTGCGGACCAGCTCTTCTTATTTTGCGTGCTTATTGTATATTACACAGTATTCTTGTAGAAGCTTTTATCTATCAGCCATCCTTTTTAAAAAATAATTAAATTTTGAATATCACATCATTTATAATTATCGCCTCACAATTAAAGAAGTAAAACGATTGATGTTCTTTAAGGAATAAAACTGCTATAAAATTAGATCTAACGTCGTAAGAATAGAAGAGATTGACTAATTATGCATAATAAGCTTAATATGCTATATATTCAGTGTGAAATCATGATTTTTTATCTTTTTGCTGCTTTTTCGGCTTTATTGCCTTAAAAAATACAAAGAGTGATATGAGAAAGATAGGATTGCTAAACCTCATCATCGAAAGAATCCTATATGATTTTTAAGCAGTAAGGGTTATGATATAAGCCGAGTTATTAGCAATAATCCAGTTCCAAACAAACCAGCAGAAATAGAAAGAATATTTCTACGTATTGTTGTAAAATTGAATCAGCCAGTGGTCCTTAAACTCACGAGAAAATTTGTATATTACACCACCCAAGAATACTTGCAAGAAATAAAGGAAGAAACTGATATACAATCCAGGATAGAATCCATGCCAAAATGCACTCACCATGAAAGTAATTAGCTGATTCTTCTATTTTCCATAAGGCAGGCGCTCATACACACACTTCCTCAACCATTCTTGAACTGCCATATTCCAGCTGCCAACTTTATCTCTCAAATGATAGGCTGTCTCATTTTTATAAATCTCCACTGTTTGAATACCCTTAAACTAGTCCCCTCCTTTTGCGGGATCGTATGCGAGTCCAGCAGCATAGACTGGAATCTGCATGATAACAAATCCAACATAAAATCTATATTTGTACAAATGAATGCTAGCATAGGAGTACCATGCGTGGTGCAGAAATCCTTGACTTGCATAATTCTACTCTGTCATTGCACTTGCTGGAACATACATTAAACCTAAAATATATAGTGAAAAGCATATTACCATAATAAAAATCTCCTTACCTACCTTCTTAAAAATCTTTGTGAGGGGAATATCTGCAAACTGCTCTTATTTTCTGATATAGCTCCTAAACATTGAATACTGAAAAGGGGTATTGATGAGGCAAATTGGGAGAAAAGTCATATAATTGAAGAATTAAAAAAATGAGGGCAATACTTAAAGTTTTTCCTTAAGCCGTTATTGACTTTGCTCCTTTTCATTAGGAATGCCATCTTGGTAAGAGAAGGCAAAGAGAGAATACTTGCAAACTGACATCATAAGAGTTGTTGAGACGTCAAGTTCAAATCTGCCAAAGTCAACTATCATCACGTAAATGTAGTAGACTGAGACGAAGAGTATTGAGGTAACCATAGACAGTACTCCACACTGCTCCCGTTTCACACTTTTGATAAAATAGTACATGAACACGTGCAGCGAAAGTGGAAGAAGTGTTGGGGTTCCATATGTGTAAAACTGAAGGCAAAGGCTGAACGCTAAAGAGTAATACATTTTTGCCGACTCACTTGGTAGATACCTTAGCAAGAAACTAAGAAGTGTTGTGAGTCCCATTCCAGCCATGAAGCGGGCTTGATCTTCAGGAATCATGTGGTTAATAAAATATAAACAAATTCATTAACTAAATTCATAACACTCGAATGAAATATTTTTTGTTTGCTTTTATATCAAACTTCACCTATTTGTGGTTGATATAGATTATTTGAATTTTAAATGGAGAAAAAATAAGGATCGTTGCACCCTTATTCATCAGTTAACCTTAAGAGGGAGGACATCAAGTCTATTCTTTACGACGCCATTGAACTACCCTGGGGGTACAAAATATTGTATTCAGATAGCTTTAGAACTATACGGTCTCCCATAAAATTGGGCGTGGCAAATACTCTCATGTATTCGAGGGGAAAAATGCAAAATCCAAAGAAAAGGTGGCCATCAAAGTATTGTTACCAGTGAAGCCAAGCAAGATAAAGAGATAGTATCACATCTTGAAGAGTCTTAAGCATCCCAGTATCCTCAATATTATTGATGTCGTTAAGTGCTCTCACCTAAGGACAGCCAGCTTCGTCCTATAACACTTTGAGCATCAGGACTTTAGGGAAATTTATTCTCAATTCAAACTTTAGGATATCAAGTTTTACATGAAAAAACTGTTTGAGGTAACCCTATTTTGATTAAGGGACTAGATTACATCCACTCACAAGGAATCATGCACAGAGATATCAAGCCGTTCAATACATTAATCAACCACAAGACTCGCTAACTGAAAATCATTGACTTCGGTCTTAGCGAATACTATTTCCCATCCAAATAAAACAATACCAAAGTTGCCTCGCTCTACTACAAAGCCCCAGAACTATATTTCTCAAATACTCAGTACGATTATCGAGTGGATTGCTGGTCAGCAGGAATGATCTTGGCTGGAATGGTACACCAACCTTAATTTAGATCTTTAGGAAAACACCATTCTTGGTCGGAAATGATCCCATTGATCAAATCCTTAAGTTGACCAAACTGGTAGGAGCTAAGGAAATTGTGGACTACATTAAGTAATTCAAGCTGTCCGAAAGAAGAGGGCACAGGAAGGAAAACATCTGCTTCGACATTCTTATTGCTTTCGAAAACGGAGATATAAAAACAGAAGCCCCATCCAACTTTGAAGAATTCATCAACTCCCACAATGAAGGCAACGCTACCTGGGAAGCAATCGATCTAATTAAAAGACTCCTTGCTATCGATTATGTAATAAATTGATTAACAAAGAAGAAAAGACTGACTGCCAGGCAAGCTTTGTAGCACCCATTCTTCGAGGGAGTCTGATTTTGCACAATAAATTTGTTATGATGAAAATATAAGGGAATAAAGGGTCAGATTTTGTTTTATTTGTTGCCCTCTTGCTCTGAGTTACGTCTGACCAGCTTGTGGTCAGTCCACTTCTCTTTGTACATCCACCTGAAGAGGATATAAAGCAAGTCGATGAGTGTTTATTTGTCGATGGGAAACCTTTGCTTGTTGCTTTCTAAGTTCCTCACTATCTAGTTGGAGATGTCAATTATGTCAGTGGGCTTATGACTCTCCCAATAATTACTATCGTATTTCTTACCCACACAAAATTTAATGTAATTGATAAAGCATGTAGCGATTTTCTTTTACTCTCCCTCTCTCAACCCATTCAAGAACTAGCTAGCCATATCTTGACAGGTCTCACGTCCTTCGCTGAATTCGTATGTTTCGTTATACACGATTGATTTATTGTAAAGCGCCTTTTCAATTTACTCAATGCAATCGAAATTTATGATTGATGGATCCTCTTCCACATTCTATATTAGTGAATTTGAACTGTTGTTGGGAGACGAGGTCTTCCTCGTGGTTTTTCTGTCTTAGGCTTGATGAGGTTTCCTGGTGCCTTTGTAATGTTTAGTTTACCTTTCCATCATGTTTTTGCTTGACATGCGTAAAGAGAGCAGGATAGCTCAAGTACCATTTGCCGCAAGGACATCCGTACTTCCTGTCAGCCTATTCTTTCTCCTTTATGGTAATCCTTTGGCTTGGGCTTTACTAGTCACTCATTAATTTATATTAGTTTAGCAACCAAATTAATCTCACAACTCATCAAAAACCCAATAAAATATGTGTATTTGTGTAAATAACATATTTGTGTAATAAAGTTGTTTAAGTTAAAAATATTTATCAAGTTTTGGCATTTTTCGAGAGCAAAGATATGGCGATGGGTGCATTTCTCTGCTCTGAGGCAAGCTGACTAATGATTTACTCCATTCCGTCATCTAATTAATATTAATCTTCCCTTCGATTGTTTTTGCGTACATTTGTGGTCGAAGTTTCACGTTTGGCCTATTCATCATTATTCTTTTTAGCGTTGTTTGAAACTCTCAATTATTAATTGGTGATGATAAAGGAATTGGATAGTATTGACTGTTCAAACATATTCCTTTTAGCCCTCATTTCACTTTATCTTTCCTTTGAGGATAGCTTAGAGGGATCATAAAGTGGTCTCTACGTATTCTTCTTTTTGAGTTTGCTCTTACTTTTGCTTTTGGATAGATCACTCCTGATTTAAGCCATAATAGAAGACTGACTTGGAGATAAGTTCTCTCTTCTTACTGGAGAGTAAATCAAATTACCAAAATCATTTCTATCATTTCTTCTTGTTTCATAAACTGGGTTTTCCCAAAACTGTTTTGTGCTCGATGGAAAAGGATCTGCATTTATCCTTTGAGGAGTCTGAAAATTAGATTTGCTTAGGTAGGATTTAAATTCATAAGGACGATCTACAGCAGGAACTTTAGAGTATGTTTGGCTTTGCTTCTGCATTTTAGATTAAAATGTATCGAATTGAAACATTTCTTTTTGCCTACCAAAAGTCTCATAGTTCTTATATCCTATTTCACGATAGGTACGGTCCTAGTATTCTTTTTTGTTCGAATGTTGTGCATTTTGGCTTGTGATATGGGTGATGAAATAGTTGATATCTTGTGGCTACTCTTGAGTTTTCTACCTATCATGACCGATAGTATCTTTTTTAGTTACTACTTAGACCTTTTGCCTCACCGGTCTTTCAACCTTCTATACCTTTCCAGCCTTATAAACTTTCTCTAACTTCTAAGCCTTATCTACTTTTTTGGGCTCAACTAACTCCACCTTCTTTCTTGCATTCTTTGGCTTATTAGTAGTATTGATTGGCGATGGCGGCTTAATAATGGGTTGTGTTTAGATTGTAAGCTGGGCAACATGCTTATTAAGTTGATAGTATGCGCAGAACTCCAACATTTGATCCAAGTTTACTTCCATCTTTAATAATATTTTATAATCAAAATTTATTCTGGATGCAAGTGCCATTAATAATCTCCATCATATGGTTTGTATCTTAATAGTTTTTATCATCCACATTTATTATAGTTATAAATTAAAGTTAAATTAAATGTCAAACCGCAAATAAAGAAAGCCACTGCCCTACACTCCCAACACCTACTCAAGCATGCGAGAACAAGGTTCACCAACCAAGGCATCAGTATTACTGCAATAAGATCATGCTGAATATATCTAATCACTCCAAGCAAGAAAAGATAATTTCTGCACCTGCTTGGATCTCTACAAAATATCATATGAAAACTAAATGCCTCAGAAATGCTTAAGACATAACAACTTTATCACCCTTTATTGTGAAAATGAGTGCAAGCTATTATGCGTGAATTGCATCTATGGAACGGCCATTCATAAAGACCACAGAGTACTACCCAGCAAGAATTCAGTGGGAAACATTGCAAGCGACAACTAAGGAAACTTAAAGACACTTGAGGAAGAATTGGAGAAGATAAAGCATGTGGATGTAGAGATAAAGAATAACAAAAAAGTTTTAGACGAGTAGTTCAGAATGATAATGAAGCAGATAGACGAGGAATTCAAAAGGATTGACGATATGATCAAAAGAAAGTACAGTGAAACCAAAACTAGAGTGGCTGAGTCCTTTGAAAGAGCAATTAAGCTCAACGACACCAGCATGAGAGAAGTCTCGTGGTGGAGGGAAGTGCTTTCCAAAACCAAATCCTCTTTCCCCAAGCCTTCTCAGCACGAAGACACAGAAATCTACAAGCACTTGGTCTTAGATTTGTTCATGGAAGAAAAAATTGATGAAGAAAAACTCACCTATCTCCCCTCGGGGCAATAAATTCGAACTGAGTTCCTTAGATAAATATCTAACTTAAGGGAGTTAATTGAGAATGAAGTGGGGACGACAAATTATAACACATAGAAAGGGAAAATGAGAATCTTTTGACATGATTATTGAAAGAATCCATCGATTATTATCAAGTGTGTCGGTATAAAATAGTTTTATTTATTATTATTAGTATGACGTAAAATCAACTAAAAATACTCACCTTGCTCTCGATCACCGTCTTTGCATTCACCGTGATTGACTTCGCCACCATCCTTACCTTCACCATAGCAATCATTCCTTCATATTTGTATATTTGTAAGGTCCTTGGAAGAATTGCATAAAAAGGGTTGATATAGTTATTGCCTTCAAAGATTCAATAGAACTTACTGCATCGGTCAATCTTCGATTTGGTTTGTGACTTTTGGTTTTTCGAAGCCTTTCGCTTCTTTAAGCTAGTGAGTAAGCCACTTGTTGAACCCATTGAGCAAGATAGTGCAATTTAAGCTTTAGATGATGTTTCTCCCTCAGAAAAGAATAGATACCTAGCCAAAGGCATCTTTAGGGCTTTGCCATACTCCTTTCAACTCATATTGCTAGGCAAGGAGCGAATGAACAATCTACAAAGCCCTGAGACTGAGCCCTCTTAGTTGGATTATCCAAGATATTTAAAGGAAAGAGACTCATAAAGAAACACAGATGACTAATCATAAAAATAAATCCCTCGGCTAAGAGATATCTCTGATAACGAAATCATGTATTCTAGGTAGGAACAAGAGGATCGTGTGGTAATTACTGAAAATAGATAAAATAAGACACAGCTGTTGAAGAGTCGACCTAACTTGGCCACAGC
>JACCDV010998775.1_pt1 | contig 11319 bp, 7 predicted proteins | sample 7446131 | NCBI WGS metagenome assembly JACCDV01 (sample SAMN15323448, study PRJNA562643) | freshwater metagenome | isolation source: river surface water | place: USA:Blue River Watershed | collected 2017-08-17
CAGCAGTGTCATGGCTGCTTCTCCCATCTCAAAGGCCGGCTGTTTAATGACAGAGAGGGGTGGGCTCAATAATTCAGTGAGGTCGTTATTGGAAAATCCGATCAGTGCAAGGTCCTCAGGTATCTTTATTTTTTTGTTTTTCATGAACCGCATGCATCCGGTTGTGATTTTATCAGAGCCGGCAAAAATGGCATCCGGCTTCGTCCTCAATTTCATCAATCCGTTCATGGCATTTTCCACTTCGGCATACAACATGCCACCATGATCGCAAAAGACAATCATATTTTCACGAATCGGGATCTTAGCTTCATTGAGCGCCTCCTTGTAGCCGGCCAGTCTTTCTTTGGCTATCGACAGCCCCTCATGATTGGAGACAATGGCGATTTTTTTATATCCTTTTGCGATCAGGTGTTTGGTGGCTTTGTAGGCCCCTTTGAAGTTGTCAGCAATTACTTTATGGGTTTCTATCTCATCAATTACCCTATCTACAAAAACGATGGGCAGCCCTTTAGCATGCAATTCCTTTAAGTATTCATGGTTTTTTGTTTCGGTAGAAACCGAAATGATCAGCCCATCAATGAAACTGGATGTCAGGTATTCCAGGTTCATCAGCTCACGGTCAGCTGATTCCATACTTTGGGAAATATTGACTGTATAGCCATGCTTGCTGGCAATAGATTCTATGCCGTTGATTACCTGGGAAAAGAAACTGTTGGCAATTTCACTGACGATGACACCAATGGAATGGCTTCTTTTTTCTTTCAGGCTTTGGGCATTCCTATTGGGTTTGTAATTGATTTTTTTTGCATGAGCCAAAATCAGTGTTTTGGTTTCTGTGCTGATTTCATGGCTGTCACGCAACGCCCTGGATACGGTAGACGTAGATAATCCGAGTGCTTTTGCAATATCTTTTATGGTGACTGCTGAAAGTTTCACATTTTGAAGATACAAATCTGTTTACAAATAACCCTTTTGCAACCCTTGGTATCGATATCGGGAACGTTTGCGTAAATAAAACCCAACACAAATGGTTTGCAGCATGATTTTCTGATTAAGATTGTGTGGCAATGACTTCGTCTATATTACACCTTTGCCAAACTTGCAGTATATTTAAACAGTGTTCTGTTATGAAGAAGTATTTGCCGCTTGCCGCTTTGTTTTTGCTCCTTTCATTTGTACCTGCCAGGCAGGTAAAGTTGCAGTTGTTCATGGCAGGTGATTCCACCATGAGCATTAAGGCGCCAACTGCTTTTCCGGAAACAGGATGGGGAATGCCATTCACCAGCTTTTGGAATGAAGATTTACAGGTGGTAAACCTGGCTAAAAATGGTCGCAGCACCAAAACGTTCCGGTCAGAGGGGCTATGGCAAACCATCATGTCGGAAGTTCAACCGGGAGATTATGTGTTTATCCAGTTCGGTCACAACGATGAAGTGAAAGAAAAAGTCGGTAGTTATACCACCCCTGAAGAATTCACATCTAATCTGAAACTGTATATTGCAGAAACGCGACAGAAAGAGGCTAAGCCTGTTCTACTCACGCCTGTAGCCAGAAGAAAATTTGATGCAGCAGGTAAACCCGTTGAAACACACCAAGCCTATGCAGCATTGGTTCGAAAGGTGGCTGAGGATGAACAGGTAACGCTTATTGACCACGACCGGTTATCCATGGTTCTTTATGGTAAAATGGGAGAGGAGAATTCCCGTTTGCTTTTTCTGCAACTCAAACCTGATGAACATCCCAATTACCCTGCCGGCAAAGAAGATAATACCCATTTCAATGAATTGGGAGCCAGGCTGATGGCGCAATTGGTTCTGCAAGAGATAAAATTGAAAATTCCGGAATTGATGCAGTATGTTGTCAGGAAAGAAAAATAACAGGTAAAATAAAAACGCACATGAAAAAATATGCTTTTGGCGTACTGACTTCTTTGTTGTTGATTGCTGGCGTTCAGGGTCAGCATAATCCCAAAACCCTTACAGCCACTGCATTCCGGAAGGATACTGTGTCCATCTTGGTGAATGGGGCGAAAGGCGATGGATTGTTTTCCAATACCCGTGCCATACAGCAAACAATCGACAAACTGGCATCCAAAGGCGGTGGTGTAGTATTGGTTCCCAGTGGTCAATGGAAAACGGGACCAATTGTATTGAAAAGCAATATCAACCTCCATCTGTCGGCCGGCGCGCTGATGGTTTTCTCAGCTGATTTTAATGAATATTCATTGGTTGAAGGCAATTGGGAGGGACTTCCCCAGATGCGCAATCAATCACCCATTTCCGCAACCAATCAAATTAACATAGCCATCACCGGCAAAGGGATCATAGACGGTAATGGGGAAGCTTGGAGGATGGTTAAAAAGGAGAAGACAACCGAGGGGCAATGGAAAAAATTGCAGGCTAGTGGTGGGGAATTATCGGCCGATAAAAAAACATGGTATCCTTCAGCCTCTTCATTAAAAGGCAGCATGGAAAAGAATCCTGGTGTGATTGCACAGGGAAAGAATAAAGCTTATTACTCTTCAGTAAAAGATTTCCTCCGCCCCAATATGGTGGTCTTTACAGCTTGTAAAAATATTTTGCTGGAGGGGGTAACTTTCCAAAATTCCCCTGCCTGGTGTCTTCATCCGCTCATGTCTGAAAACATAGTCATCCGCGATGTTGCCGTGAAAAATCCATGGTATGCTCAAAATGGTGATGGTATAGACCTGGAAAGCTGTACCAATGTACTCATAGAAAAGTCAACACTTGATGTGGGTGATGATGCCTTGTGTATGAAAAGTGGACGGGATGAGGCTGGTCGAAAAAGGGGCATACCGACACAAAAGGTTACCATCCGCAATTGTACTGTGTATTCTGCACATGGTGGATTTGTCATTGGTAGTGAGATGAGTGGTGGAGTGAAAGATGTCAAAGTGGACAACTGCAGTTTCATTGGAACAGATATCGGATTGCGTTTCAAATCTGCCAGAGGCCGCGGTGGTGTTGTGGAGAACATACACATTTCAAATATCAGGATGAAAAACATACCTGGTGAGGCAATTCTATTCGACATGTATTACATGGCGAAAGATCCGGTGCTTCCTTTTGGTGAGCAACATGAAATGCCAGTCATTGAAAAGAAGCCGCTTGATGAAACGACACCAGTTTTCCGCAATTTTAAGATCAGCAATGTGTACTGTGATGGCGCAGAAAAGGCAATCTTTATCAGGGGGTTGCCAGAAATGCAAATACAAGGGTTGCACCTGAAAAATATGGCATTCAAATCGGTCAAGGGAATTGAAATCCAGGAAGCCCATGATGTCACTTTCCAGGATGTCCAATTGGATATAGCCAATCCCGCAAAGCCGGTGATTGTGCAGCAGTCAACAGGAATCAAGTTGCAAAATGTTCGTTCTTACGCAAACTCCTCCAGACCTTTGAGTGAACTGATGTCTGAAACTGCCATGCGGAATTGGCCCGATTCTTTTTTATTGGCAGGTGACAAGCAGGCCAAATGGCGGTACGATCAAGGGGTGATTTTAAAGGGAATGGATGATGTTTGGAATGCAACAGGAGAAAGAAAGTGGTTTGACTATATCCAAAAGTCAATGGATCATTATGTAGGGGAAGATGGGTCCATCAAGGGATATAAAAGGGATGAATATAATATTGACCATGTCAACAATGGCAAGCTGCTGCTGATGCTTTTCCAGGTAACAGGAAAAAACAAGTACAAGCAAGCAGCAAAGTTGTTGCGCAACCAGATGCTCACTCACCCGAGAACGCAAGAGGGCGGATTTTGGCACAAAAATATTTATCCCCATCAGATGTGGCTGGATGGCCTGTATATGGCCCAACCATTTTTGGCTGAATATGCCAAAGTCTTCGGTGAAGACAAAATTTATGATGATATCATTTTGCAGTTTAGGTTGATGGAAAAATTTGCGAGGGACCCTCAAACAGGCTTGTTATATCATGGCTGGGATGAAAGCAGGCAGCAACAGTGGGCGAACAAGCAAACTGGCGTTTCTCCGCATTTCTGGGGCCGTAGCTTAGGGTGGTTTGGCATGGCCTTGGTCGATGTATTGGAGTTTTTCCCTGAAACACACGCAGGCAGAAAAGAGTTGCTTGATATACTCAACAGGTTGGTAAAAGCGGTTGCGCCCTTTCAAGATCAGGCTACCGGTTTGTGGTATGATATTGTTGATCTGAAAAGCAAGAAGCCCAATTATCCTGAAGCTTCTGCATCCTGCATGTTGGCTTATACCCTCGCCAAGTCAAGCCGACTCGGTTATATTCCTGAAACTTATTATGGCGTAGCAGAAAAAGCCTATGCCGGCATTCAACATTCATTTCTATTGGATTCTGCGGGGTCTGTTCACTTGAAGGGTACTGTTTCAGTATCTGGGTTGGGTGGCAAACCGTATAGGGATGGCAGTTTCGGTTATTACATGTCAGAACCGGTGATACTGGATGATCCTAAAGGGATGGGAGCTTTCATTCTTTGTGCAGCAGAAATGGATTTTGGTAAAAACCGGAAAATGGCTGCCGGGAAAAAAGTCTATCTGGATAATTACTTCAACAATGAGTGGCGTCAGGGTGCATCCGGTAAACCAGAAAAATGGCACTATGTATGGGATGAGCGAGATAATGGGGGTTACTCCATGTTTGGTAAAATCTTTCAAAGAAATGGCGCCGAAATCGTTCTTTCATCCGCCAAACCAACAACAGCACATTTGAAGAATGCTGATGTTTTTATCCTGGTAGATCCTGACACCCGCAAGGAAACGGAGAAACCCAATTTTATGAATGTAGAAGATGCAACAGCCATCCGTAATTGGGTTGAAGCCGGTGGTGTGCTGGTGATGCTGGGAAATGATTCATCAAACAATGAAATCAGACAATTCAATACCCTGTCCAAAATGTTTGGCATTGAATTCAATGAAGTATTGTTCAATCCTGTACTGAAAGACCAATTTGAGATGGGGGCTGTAATTACTCCGCAAGGGTCATCCATTTTTGGCAACAGTAAAAAGCTCTTTATCAAGGAACTCAGTACCCTTAAGTTGATTGCGCCGGCGGAGGAAATCGCTTCCAAAGACGGTCAGTCAATCATGGCCGTCAGCACCTTGGGCAAAGGAAAAGTTTTCGCATTGGGTGATCCTTGGATTTATAATGAATACTTGGATGGCAGAAGATTGCCTGCTGATTTTGAGAATTTTCCTGCAGCTGTCAACCTGGTATCCTGGATATTGAAGCAGACTGAAAGTAAGTGAAATGCACTAAAGTTTTTTGAAACGTGGCGATAATGAAAAATTTGAATAAGGATTTGATATCCTCAATAGAAGCGAAAGAGAACCTTTTCTTACCTGGAACGGATCAGTTTGCCTATCCTGAGAAAGTGCTTCAATTTGGAACCGGGGTGCTTTTACGGGGGCTGCCAGACCAATATATTCAGGCTGCAAACAACGCCGGTGTATTCAAAGGCCGCATTGCAGTGGTCAAGTCCACTGACAGTGGAGGTGTTGACGCCTTTCATGATCAGGATTGCCTCTATACGGTATGCTATAAGGGGATCAGTAATGGTCGGCTTATTGAAGAATATCACATTAATGCCACTATCAGCAGGGTATTGCATGCTGAAGGCGACTGGGAAAAGATTCTCGCGCTTGCGATTTCTCCTGAATTGCAAATTGTCACTTCCAACACTACTGAGGTGGGAATGATTTATAAGGAAGAAAACATCCACGATGGAATACCCCAAACATTTCCTGGCCGCCTGCTGAAAATATTGCATACCCGCTTTGAACATTTTCAAGGCCATCCCGACAAAGGACTCGTGATCATTCCCGCAGAACTGATTGATCACAATGCGGATGTTTTGCAGAATGTTTTAACCCGTTTGAGCGTGTTCAACCACTTGGAGGAGCCCTTTATGGATTGGCTTACAGCTGCGAATCAATTCTGCAATACATTGGTCGACAGAATTGTTCCAGGCAAACTGGGTGATGTTGACCAGCAAAAGACTGAACAGGACCTTGGGTATAAGGATAAGCTGATGATTATGGCAGAGCCATTCGGACTCTGGGCCATAGAATCGAATGATCATCATGTCAGGAAAGTCCTTTCCTTCTGCCTTGAAGGATCCGGGTGCATGGTGGTGCCTTCCATTGAAAAATTCAAGGAATTGAAGTTGCGATTGCTCAATGCAAGTCATACTTTTTCTTGTGGGGTGGCTTTGCTGTCGGGTATTGAACTGGTAAGGGATGCCATGAGTAGCCCATTGGTCTCCGGTTATATCCGTAAGCTCGCGCTAGAAGAAATTGCCAGCGCTATCATAAGTGATACCATTTCCGAACAAGAGGCCAATACATTTGCGATGCAGGTGTTGGATAGGTTCAGCAATCCGCATTTGAGCCACCAATGGAAAAGCATTTCAGCTCAATTTGCCTTGAAGATGAAGGTCAGGTGTGTGCCCCTCATTATACAATATGTTCAGCAATATGGACATCTTCCGCAAGGCATGCTGATCGGATTGGCTGCCTATTTGTGTCATGCCGGTTTGGATTCGGATTTGGAAAAGATACTGTCAGATTCCGAACAATGGGGGGCAAATCTTGGTGCCATACCAGGGCTGAAAGAAAAGGTACAGGAGTTGACAGTCGCTATTTCCCAAAGCAAAATTTTACATATTTTAGAACAATATACTGAGGGCGTATGAAAAGTTTCATGGACAAGGATTTTCTATTGAGCAATGAAGTAGCTGTGCAATTGTACCATCAATATGCGGCTCAAATGCCCATCATTGATTACCATTGTCACCTCAGTCCAAAGGATATTGCAGAGAATAGGCAGTTCAATAATTTGAGTGAAGTGTGGTTGCATGGAGACCATTACAAGTGGAGGGCTATGCGTACGAATGGGGTTGATGAGAGCTATTGTACGGGTAACCGATCCGATTGGGAAAAATTTCAAAAATGGGCTGAAACTGTTCCATATACCCTGCGGAATCCGCTTTTTCATTGGACACATCTGGAGTTGCAACGATATTTTGATGTCACAGAACTACTTTCTGGAAAGAACGCTCATGAGATTTATGGACATTGCAATGCATTGCTGAATACCCCCGCATATTCCACGATCAACCTGCTCAGGAAAATGAATGTAAAGTTGGTCTGTACAACAGATGATCCGCTAGACGACTTGGCCTATCACAGAATCATGCGGGATACCCATCAGGATATCAAAATGTTACCTGCTTTCAGGCCTGATAAAGCCATGGAAGTTAGCCATACCGGCAACTTTTTGGCCTATATTAAGCAGCTTGAAATTGTTTCTGGCGTAACTGTAAAGGATTTCAGCACTTATTTGACTGCATTGAAAAGCAGGCATGATTATTTTGCATCCATGGGCTGCTGTGTATCCGATCATGGTCTGGAAGAAATCTATTCGGAAGATTATACCCGGCTTGATTTGGAGTCGATTTTCAAAAAATTACTCAATGGGGACTTACTTTCTTTACATGAAGTGCGACAATTCAAGTCCGCGATGTTGATTTATTTTGCACAATGGGATCATGAAAAAGGATGGGTACAACAGTTTCATCTTGGTGCTTTGCGAAACAATAATGCCCGAAAAATGAAGGAACTGGGCCCTGATACAGGCTGGGATTCAATCGGGAATTTCAATCACGGCAAGCCTTTGTCGTCCTTTCTGAACAAGTTGGATGCTGATGACAAGCTGGCAAAGACAATCTTATACAACTTGAATCCAGCTGACAATGAATTGATGGCCACAATGATTGGTAATTTCAATGATGGGTCAATTCCCGGTAAGCTCCAGTTTGGTGCAAGCTGGTGGTTTTTGGATCAAAAGGATGGTATCATCAAGCAGCTTGATGCTTTGAGTTACATGGGATTATTAAGCAGGTTCATCGGTATGCTCACCGATTCAAGGAGTTTCCTGTCTTTTCCGCGACATGAGTATTTCAGGCGTATTTTGTGTGATTTGCTGGGTCGGGAAGTTATTGCCGGAGAATTGCCTTCGGATTTTTCCTTGTTGGGCAAAATGGTTTCGGATATCTGTTACGACAACAACAAGGCATACTTTAACTGGCCTGTCTAGAACTGGTTGACCGCTGCAATTCCCAATCGGTAATACCCATTCTGGGGTATATTGCAATTAAATTACATGTAAAGGTTGCATTTGGCTGAATTCTTTTGCTAATTGCATCCTATTACACATTTATCCGATTCAACGACATGCTGAAAAAATAATTTGAAATTTGAGAGTCCAACACTATTTGTATTTATAGCTTTTGTATATATTTGTATAGAGGGACTCGATAATTGAATTTTATTTTTCCTCTTGCTCCGGGTAAAATCGCATTCGTCCAATCCTAATTAAAGCCTTTTCATTATCCTTTTTTTGGAAATCCAGATTTCTGTTCTTCAACGCGTGTTGATGTATGGAAAAATATTGCTTAGCCAAAACAACTCTGGTTATGAAAAGGTCGATTCTCAGTATCAACGGAAACAAGCCTTTCAATTATATATTGAAAACGGTATTGTCTGACAAATACAACGTATTGCTTGCTGCCAATCCTGTTTCTGGTTTGCGATTGATGAAGGATTACAAAGATCTGGATTTGATTATTATCGATACGGATATGTTTCAATCTGAAGCCATTGATTTCATATTGCATGTCAAAACCAGTATAATCCTCAGTAGGCCAATCATTGTTTTGAGTTCAGCGGAAATGGCATTACTGCAATCTAGGTTTTCAAAGATCAGGATTGAAGAGATTTTCAGCAAGCCATTCAATCCGGTAATCCTGTTGCAACAAATTGACAAGTTGCTTTCCCCAGTTGATATGAAATTCTCCATAAGGCCATAAATCCTTTAATCTGAATTATCCATGAACACTATCACACATAATAGCCCCTTAACGCTCGAAGATGATTTTTTCTTTTTGAATGGTGAAGTGGATGAAGCAGCCAAACTGCGTTATATCCATATTCGAGAAACACATATGGTGCCTGAATGCTCCGGACTTGCACTCGATCTTGATCTTCCGGTTAATGGATATGATCAGGCAATGAAAATTGCTGAACTCTCTATGTATGGCCAATTGCCATTACCTGATGCTGTTTTGGTTGATATCCCCTACGACAGGGCTCAATTGGTTTCTTTTGTTGTTTCAATCAAATCTTTGAGCAGATTCTCTTCGATTCCGATTGTGTATAATTCAAAATACCTTTCAGCAGAGCAGGCATCTACATTGTGTGAAAAGGAATTGATTGATGATGCTATGGCGATGGATGCTAACATGGATCACATCCATGCTAAAGTATCGCTATTGAAAAAAGTAAAGAATCACCCTCCAACACCTCATTTGGAAAGAGAAGATGATCTTGTAGAGGATTTCAGTCTGACATGTCAGAAGGAATACATGAAACGGTTTATTGATATAGTCATGTCTTCTTGCCTGTTGATCATTGCTTTTCCACTGATGTTACTGATTTCCATCGCCATCAAACTGGATACAGGGGGTTCAGTTTTTTATACATCATTAAGGGCTGGAAAGCGTTACCAGGTATTCAAATTATTTAAATTCAGGACCATGGTTGCTGATGCTGATCGGTTAATTGATACGGTGGGGCATCTTAATCAGTATGATGGAGGTGTTGACGGTCATGTCAAGTTTCTGAAAATCATCAATGATCCACGTATAACCAAAGTGGGTAGGTTTCTGAGAAAGACCAGTCTCGATGAACTTCCTCAACTGTTCAATGTTTTGATAGGGGATATGTCTTTGGTGGGTAATCGACCCTTACCCCTATATGAAGCCTCTACCCTTACAACAAATGCACATATCCCCAGATTCATGGCGCCAGCAGGCATTACCGGACTCTGGCAGGTTACCAAGCGGGGGCATCAACAGATGTCTGTCACTGACCGTATCAACCTGGACATCCTCTATGCCAAAAGACGATCCTTGATCTTGGATTTTAAGATTCTTCTGCTCACTCCACTTGCCTTGTTCCAGGAAGCAGACTGTTGATTTAAGTCATTGATTTACTTAAGTTTATCGTTATTTTTACGTACCCTACAATTACAGATGAATGCCCAACACAGCGTTCCCTTTAATATCCATTGTTACCTTGACTTGGAATACCACAGAAGTAACCTGTGAGTTTTTGAGGTCTATTGATGCGCATTGTAAGTACCCGAACTTGGAAATTATTATTGTCGACAACGGTTCTGCGGTTGATCCAACACCTGCTTTCAAAGCAATAAGGTCTGATGCTCAAGTGATGTTGAATGGAACTAATCTTGGCTTTACGGGGGGCAATAATGTGGGCATAAAAGCGGCAAAGGGTGAGTATTTGTTCATAGTCAATAATGATACAGAATTTACGCCTGGTTTATTGGAGGGATTGGTGGAAGTTTTTGAGCTTCACCCTGATGCCGGTATGGTAAGCCCCAAATTCCATTATTATTTCCATAAAGGGACAATTGAATATGCGGGTTATCATCCGGTGAATCCTTTTACAGGCAGAAACAGTATGGTGGGGTGCAAAGAAATGGATTGCGGTCAGTATGAAACCCTTTCTGCAACTCATTATGCCCACGGTGGAGGGATGATGGTCCCACGAAAAGTAATAGATGAGGTAGGGGCTCTTCCGGATGAGTTTTTCATTTATTATGAAGAGCTGGATTGGAGTGAGCAAATCAAACGGAAGGGTTATACAATTTACTATCAACCCAAATCCCTGATATACCATAAGGAATCCATGACAACAGGAAAGGAAAGTCCATTCAAAGCTTTCTACCATACCCGTAACAGGATTTTATTCATGAAACGCAATATGAATGGCTTGCAAAAGGCGATTTTTTTCACTTATTTCACATTATTTACTATACCTAAAAACACTTTGAAATTTATCATCAAGAAACAGTTTTTACATTTGAAATCATTCTGGAAAGGGATATTGTGGCATTTTAACCGGGAGATAAAATTCAATTCCTGACCATGTGTGGCATTGCAGGATTCCTGGACTTCAACAAGCGAACAACTGCAGCAACCTTGCGGCAGATGACAGATGCTTTGACACACCGAGGACCAGATGATTCGGGTTGTGAGATCTACGAATTCCCTCAATCAACAGTTGGCTTTGGTCAAAGACGATTATCCATTTTGGACCTTTCTCCATCAGGTCATCAACCCATGCATTTCGCAGATTACACTGTTGATTACAACGGGGAGATTTATAATTTCACAGAAATCCGCAGCCAGCTAGAGCGGGAAGGATATCAATTCTCTTCCGGAACAGAC
>JACCDV010347152.1_pt1 | contig 11318 bp, 10 predicted proteins | sample 7446131 | NCBI WGS metagenome assembly JACCDV01 (sample SAMN15323448, study PRJNA562643) | freshwater metagenome | isolation source: river surface water | place: USA:Blue River Watershed | collected 2017-08-17
ATTCTTGATGCAAGCAATCATATTGATCAAGCAAAATTAGATTTAGTAGCGCGTCTTGGCGGAGACTGGTATGCAAGGATTACAGAAGCGAACTTATTTAAAGTAGAAAAACCAAATACTAAATTAGGAATTGGATTTGATCAACTGCCAATTGCAATAAATGAAAGTAGCGTATTCACAGCGAATGAAAAAGCGCAGTTAGCCAATACAAATATTGTACCTTCATCAAATACCATTAAGGATTTAAAATTATCTTCAGAAAATATTCAACAAATCAAAGCTGCTCTTTCCAATAATGATACCGAGCGCGCTTGGGCAATTATTCAAACTTTAGTTTAGCATCAATAATCTTCAAGCCATCCCTTATTAATTTTGAATAAGCCGGATATTTTTCGGACTGTGCATTTAAATAAGCTCTTAATTCGTTTGCCAATGCTTGATGGGTTGGCATAGTGTCTGCTAGTTCTAATAATTCCATTGCACCAAGCCAATCTGTTTCAAATTCATTTTGAATACCTTGCCAAATTTCATTCAAACTATCATCCGACTTACCCTGCTCTCTATACGTTCTAATCTGTTTAAATAAGGATTGATATTGTAAGTCCTTTTCTGTGTAGTTTGGTTGGTGGGTGGTTTGTTCAGAAACATACAATTGATCTTCTAAAGCATTTTTATCTGCACTACCATTGAATACCGAAACAATGGTATCTCCAATAGCCATATCAAACATACCCCATGCTGGTTCAAAAAATACCTGCCCTTCTTTGTCTGTTACTTTGCAATCTGCAAAACTGAGTAGGACAAGTTTATCTTCCATAAAAGTTTGGCTAACTAATTTGCCTTCTACCAAAATACCATTTTCAAAAGTCAATTTAACTGCCTTGTCTACAATGATCCCAGCCGATACAAGCTCTGCTGCAGTATAGTCTTCTAAAGACTTTTTTGCATCTTTTAGTTTCCCAACAGGAGATCCAAATCCGTGTGCATGGTAGTTAGCATCATGGCCTTGTAAAAGTTGGTCTTTAAATGCGAGTGAGGTTGGACCCGTTGTGTTGATATATTTTATGGCTTGATGCGCATCGGTATACACTTTACTAAATACACCAGACACTTGTAATCCCGAACTAAATACTGCTGTACAAATATTTTTACATTCTATGGCTTTAGAAACACTTTCAAGTCCACCAACCCTATAAGCCATCGTAGATTCAAATTGTTCAAGTACGTCAATTAGATTTTGAAAAGTAGGTGTAACAAAAAGTTGTGGTTGCTCTTTTGTAATATCGTAGCTATAACTTAATGCATCAAAAGTGTATTCAATTTTTTTAACCTTTGGATCCATGCAAGATGCACTTTCACCAATAGAGGAAAGCAATCCAGCGCCATATATTTTAGGTTGGTCAATAGAACCAATCAATCCATACTCCACAGTCCACCATTGAAGTCTGCTTAATAAAGCCATTTCGGATGGCGCTCCTAAATTTTGTTGATTGTATAAAACCAAAGCTTCTGCATCGGCTAATTCCTTTTGATCCACATTCGGTATTTCTTTTAAAATAGAAAGTGCCCTGATAGATTCATACAAAGCATAATCCTTAGAAGAGAACAATGCTTTGGTACCAATACTACCTAAATAACTTAAGTACTGATTGTATTTGGTATCACTAATAATTGGCGCATGCCCTGCAGATTCATGAATAATATCTGGTGCCGATGTGTATTCAATATGTTCTAATTGTCGAATATCTGCAGCAATCACTAACACCCTGTATGCTTGGAATTCCATGAATGCAGCAGGTGGGATAAAACCATCTACTGTCACTGCACCCCATCCTATCAAAGTTAGTGCATCATTGATTTCTTGCAAGCTTGGAATTTTCTCGATAGTCAAACCTGCTTTTTTAAGACCAGGTATATATGGATAGTAAGCTACATTTTTTAAATAACTATAATTCTGACGCATTACATAACGCCATACCGCATGATCTACTGGTGTATATTTTTCGTAAACCTGAGGAACAATATACTTTCTAAGATGCAAAGGTAAATTTGCTACTTGCTCGTTTTGATAATCAAAAAATGTACTCATATAAATAGCTAAGAATTAAGATGTGCTAATAATGTTGAAACCATTTCCTTTGGACCAGTATAAAATGGAACAGTTTGGTGAATGCTTGTTGGTTGTATATCTAAAATTGCTGTGTCATTGGCAAATGCTAGACCACCGGCTTGTTCTGCTAAAAAAGCCATTGCATTTGCTTCAAACAATAACCTCAATTTGCCTTTTGGATATTGATTGGTTCTTGGATATAAAAAAATACCACCCTTTAATAAATTACGATGAAAATCCGCTACTAAAGACCCAATATACCTGCCTGACATCCTTTTTTCCTTACACTCATGGATATATGTGGCGACTCCCTTATCTATTAAATCGAAAATGAGTCCCTCGTTCATTGAAAAATAATTGTTCGAATTGTTAAATACCATGGATGGATGTGATAAAACATATTCGCCTAAAGTGGTTTCATAAGTAAACCCATTTACACCGTTCCCAGTGGAGAAAACCAACATAGTTGAAGCGCCGTATAAAATATACCCTGCTGCAATTTGTGTTCTACCTTTTTGTAAAAAATCTGATTCTTGTAAGGGTTCGCTTTCTGGTGTTTGTTTTTTATAAATAGAAAAGATGGTGCCAATAGACACATTCACGTCTATATTGCTGGAGCCATCTAAAGGATCAATGGTTACAATATATTTTCCATTATTTTTTAAATCAATAAATTGTTCGGTTTCTTCTGACGCAATTCCACAAGCTTCTCCTCCTTTTGATAAGGCCCTTGTGAACCTTGTATTTGCTAGTAAATCTAATTTTTGTTGATGGTCTCCTCCAGAATTCGTTACACCCGCATAGCCCATGATATCAATAAGACCTGCTTTATTGATTTCTCTATTGACTACTTTAGAGGCTAGGGCTATATCCCTTAATAATTGTGAAAGCTCGCCTGCAGCGTTTGGATATTGACTTTGATTACTCTTTATAAAACGATCTAGCGTAATGCCAATTGGTAAATCGATTCTTGATTTTTCCATGTAACAGTTGTTGGGTCAATAATTAATCAACTACTATGAATAATCAATTTTTTTGACAGCTTGATTATTGAAATTTCAAAATATTATTGTCAAAAAGTGTTTTTAGTTTGTTTGCTTGTTGCACATAAGCATCTTTATCGGACCAAGCATCTATCGGATTTAAAATGTTACTTGGCACATTTGAACAAGACGCAGGAATTGATAAATTAAAATATGATTCTGTATGAAAAGCAACATCCTGGAATAAGTTTTCATGAATAGCATCAATCATTGCCCTTGTATATTTTAAGTCTATTCTTTTTCCTACACCATATCCTCCACCAATCCATCCTGTATTAATTAGCCAAACATTTGTATTATGCTGTGTAATTTTTTCGGCTAAAAGTTTTGCATAAACAGTAGGTTTCCAAACCATAAAGGCTGCACCAAAACAAGATGAAAACGTTGCCACTGGCTCAGTCACACCCATTTCGGTTCCTGCAACTTTTGCTGTATAGCCACTTATAAAATGATATTGCGCTTGTTCTGCATTTAATTTGCTAATTGGAGGTAGTACGCCAAATGCATCACAGGTTAAGAATATAATATGATTAGGATGACCGCCCACACATGGGATTTTTGCATTTGGTATAAATTCAATTGGGTATGCAGCCCTTGTATTTTCGGTGATTGACTTATCGTTATAATCTACTTTTTTAGTTGCAGGATCAAAGACCACATTTTCTAAAATAGTTCCTCTTTTGATGGCTTGATAAATTTCTGGTTCTTTCTGTGGCTCTAAATTGATTGCTTTTGCATAACATCCACCCTCAATATTTGAAATACCATTTTCACTCCAGATATGTTCATCGTCACCTATCAAATTTCTATTTGGATCTGCAGACAATGTAGTTTTTCCTGTACCACTCAATCCAAAAAATAAACTCACCGCACCATTTTTAGCTTCATTTGCAGAGCAATGCATTGATAACATTTGATTCAATGGCATCAAATAATTTAGCAATGAAAAAATTGCTTTTTTCATCTCACCTGCATATTCTGTTCCAAAAATTAAAATCTCTTTTTGCTCAAATGACAATTGGATAGAGGTAGTAGAAGTAATTCCTTTAATAGACATATCCGCACTGGTAGCTCCTGCATTATAAAGAATATAATCGGGCGTGCCAAAATTTGCTAACTCTTGTTGCGTTGGTCTAATAAGCATATTGTACATAAACAAAGCATGGTAAGCTTTGGTACAAATAATTCTTACTTTGATTGTATTTTTTTTATCCCATACCGCATACCCGTCTACAATAAATAAGTCTTTGCAGGTATTAAAAAATGCGATTGCATTATTTTTTGCTTGATTAAAGGAAGCCGGGTCGATAGGTTGATTCACATCCCCCCAGTTAATATGTTCTTTGGTGCTTTCCTCTAAAACAATTCTTTTGTCTTTTGGACTTCGACCAGTTTTTTCACCTGAATAAACCATCAATGCACCGGTATCTGACAAAGCCGAACCCTTATCGGTCTCAAGAGATAATTGTATAAGTGCCTCACTTGATAAATTTACATGCACATTTGAATGCTGAATTCCTAGATCTGATAAAATAGCCATAAGCAAGATTTATAACTACAATATTACTAACAAATGCTAGTTTATTCAAATAAAGACCGATTATATTTAATTTATTTTATATATAATACAGTAGCTACGTCCTTAAAATGAGAGAGGCCCCTATTGCTAGGAGCCTCTTTTGTATTTTTTTAAACTTAAATTGAACTAAATCTCTAGTTTTTAGCCGCTCTACCAAATCCATTAAAGAATACAATTTTCCCATCTAAAAATCTAAATGAGTCAACCCATTGGTATTTTTGTGATTTACCATCTGCCATTTCTAATACCGCTTCGTCCCAAACATTTACCCACTGGTGGCCATTTTCCCCAACTACAGGTATAATAGCAAGAATTTGGAAGTTTTTAAAGGTGATGCCTGTGAAATTCTTTTCCATATATGCTATAATTGAATCTTTGCCTTTGACAACTGATCCATCGTCACCATTCATGGTTGCAGTATCTGACATCATATCTCCAGCTGCTTTAAAATCTTTCTCAAACAATACTTTGTGAAATTGCTCAGCTAATAATACATTCTTTTGATCACCAATCTTAAAATTGTCGGTATAAGTTGGTTTATAAAGATGTTCAACTTTTTCTGATGTAGCTTCAACGGTTTCAGTTGTCTTTTTGTCTGCATTAGTACAAGCAGCAAATGATGCAACTACAAGTAATCCTAAAAATACTTTTTTCATAATTTGGTTTTTAATTTGAAGCATGAATCTATCAAGTAAACATTAGCTAAATGCATCAAAAACATAGAATGTTGTTCCAAAATCCCAAGAAGGAACAAATAAATAAGCTAATTGTATAGTTTAGAGCAGTAAATGGAGTTTCTTAGATTATCTTATCAAAAAATATAAATTATGAAAAAAGTTATTTTTCTAGTCATGTTTGCAGCAATCGGATTTAACATGACCGCTTCTGCTCAAAAGGCAATCAATTCTGTTCATTTTTATGATGTTAAAAATGCAGATATGGAAAAAACCTATATCGCTAGCTTAAAAGAGATTAACACCATAATGGCCGAAATGGGATTCCCAAAGAATTACTATAGCTACTTTAAATTAGCTGCATCTGATACTACAAAGACTTTTAGAAATTGTACTATTGGTCATTGGACATCTGAGGAAGATTACAAAACAATACATGATCATCCAAAATTTAAAGCTTGGGCTAATAAAAACAAGGATATCAATGCTGTATTTGTAGCAGGTCAATTGTATAGAAAAATGTATGCTGCTGACTAATTCAGTTGGATGAATGTTGTTGAGTATTAAAAATACGGTTCAAAATAAAGAGGGTCTATGAAGTCAAATTCAAAGACCCTCTTTATTATTTGAATTAAGTTAATTGAAAAAATTAAACAACCTGATTCACCGCAGTAACAAAACGTTGGCATTTTTCCGAGACAGATCCATGCTCATAATCCGTAATGCGCACCTTTACAAAATTATAATGCACATGGATTTCTGGATGATGGTCTTGATCAATGGCTATTTGCATGACTTGATTCGTAAATAAGACTACCTCATTATAGTTTTCAAACTTAAACGTCTTTTCTAATTTATTATTTATTTCAGCCCAATCTAAGAATGCCATTGTGATTGATTTATACTTTTCTTGTTAAATTAAACTACTAGTAATTTTTCATTTATTGGAGTTGATACTCGAATTTCATCAATTCGTCTAAGGATATGTACTCTAAAGTTTTAATATGGGTAGCTTTTAAAATGATTGGAGGCGCCACTCCAGCTTGATAGGCTTCTATCCATCTGGATACACAAAGGCACCATTTATCTCCATCCACTAATCCTTTAAAATTACTTGGCGGGTAATCCATGGTTAAGTCGTTGCCCCTGCTTTTTGAGAATTGTAAGAATGCATCAGTCACCACTGCACAAACTGTATGTGTACCCCTATCGTTTACGCCTGTGTTACAGCAGCCGTCTCGGTACGCTCCAGTCATTGGACTTGTACCACATACAATGAGTGGTTCATTGAAAACATTAAGTGCTTCGTTCATCATGTTTATTATATTTTTATCGGCAATGTTTTGCTAAGATCCGTTTATTTTCTTGTTTTACAGTCACATGGCTTTTATGGCCCCAAATATTTTTTCTTGCCGCTTTGCCTGCTTCTGCTATATCTACAATTGGAAATGGATAGTCTCTGCCAATTATGACGCCTGCAATTTCTTGTTCCATTAAACTCATCTTATGCGGTTCATGTATTTGAGCAGTAGGGACATTCATTAATTCAGGCAGCCACTTTTTAATGAAGATGCCCTGGGGATCATGGTCCATGCTTTGCTTAATAGGATTATACATTCTTATAGTATTAATACCTGTTGTGCCCGCTTGCATTTGAAATTGGGTATAATGAATGCCCGGTTCATAATCTAAAAATAATTTTGCCAAATGATAAGTTCCAGCGCGCCAGTCTTGAAACAAATGATGGCAAAAAAAACTAACTAACATGGCACGCATTCTAAAGTTGATCCATCCTGTTGCTTCTAAACATTTCATACAGGCATCTACCAAAGGATAGCCTGTATTTGCATTTTTCCAAGCATCAATGTATTCGTTATTTAAAGGATGTTCTAGTAATTCATAGCCTGCATTGATACATTTTGTTTCATAAGAACAATCTACTTCGAACTTTTGAATAAAATGACAATGCCATTTCAGTCGGCTAAGGATGTTCACAAAATTGGACTTCTCCTTAGATGTTTTGGCAATTTTTCCGGCATTGTAAATAGTTTGATACACTTGCTTAATAGATAAATTACCCCAGCTAAGATATGGCGAGATGCGTCCACAACTTAACCTGCTTTCATTAGGTTTACTGATATGTTTACTATAAAATTGGCCTCGTCCATATATAAAGCTTTGTAAATATTTCATGCCAAAATCTTCCCCTGCGGGCTGATACGAGGGTGGATAGTTTTTAAGATTTTCAAGCATTATATCCGATAAAGGATATGGATTGTTTAATATTAACGGCTCCTGCAATGTAAAATCATTTTTTATAATTGGACTATGCATAGTTGCATACCATTGTTTATCCCATCCAGTTCGGTTATGAATACCCCTTACAATGCCGTCCCTTTGAAATTGGCTCCAAATGATTTTATTTTCCTTGCAGAATTTTTGAACGCTTTTATCCCTATTGTAGGAAAGCTGAATACCACTTTCTTGATAGCTATATAAGTTGACTATGTCGTATTGTTGTTGAATCAATGTAAGTACCGGAACCACTTCGGAATGAAAAATATTAACCGCTTTATTATAAGGTTGTAACTTTTGATTTAGCTGAAGCAGTGCATGATACTGGAACTGCAAATGTCTTAAACTACTATCTGGATAAGCCATCAACGAGGGCTCAAATACAAAAATACTAAGATAAGGATACACACTTTTTTCAGCGATATCAAAAGGGAGATGATCTTGAGATCTGATATCTCTTTTAATCCAAACAATATTTATTTTACTTTTTTTCAAGAGATAATTATAAAAATTAAGTTACACTTAATAATTTTTTAAACTAAACAACAAGGATTTAGTCAAATAAATTTATTGCTGTTCTAAAAGTATTGCAGTGCGCTTCCACAATTGTTTTTATATCGGGGGAGTAACCGCCGCCTAAAGTGACTGCAACAGGTATCTTATTTTTTTTAAGCTGGGTTAAAACAAATATGTCCCTCTGTTTACATGCCTCCATACTCACTTTAAGTTTTCCAAATTTATCTGTACTTAAAATATCCACCCCAGCTAAATAAAAGGCAAAATCTGGTTGCACTGAGTCTATTAATTCGGGCAACGCTTTCTCTAATGCCAATAAATAAGTCTCGCTCGTTGTACCATCTAATAATCCAATATCTAAGTCTGACTTTTCTTTATGAAAAGGATAATTGGTCAACCCGTGCATACTAAATGTAAATATCCTAGGCTCGTTTTCCAATAATTTAGCAGTGCCGTTACCTTGGTGTACATCAAGATCAATAATTAGTATTTTACGACTGAGTTGCTGACTGATTAAGTAATTAGCAGCAATCGCTTGGTCATTTAATAAACAAAATCCCTCGCCTCTCTCTGCAAATGCATGATGCGTGCCCCCTGCTATATTCAATGCGCATCCGTATTGCAAAGCATTCAAAGCGCAGTCAATGGTACCTTGAGTAATTATTAATTCGCGTTCAATTAATGCAGGTGATTGAGGGAATCCAATTTTTCTTTGCTCGGATGGAGATAATTGTTGGTGTAATAATTTATCTAAATAAGCCTTATCGTGTGTTTGTAAAATAATATTAGTTGGACAGCTACTTGGTTTAAAAAAATTATCTTCAGTACAAGTACCTTCATGTAATAATTGCTCGGGAATAAGCTCATACTTTAACATTGGGAACCGATGATTATCGGGTAATGCATGCGCGTAGACATGGTCAAATGCAATTTTAATCATAGTGAAATACTTAGGATGTATACTTCAAAGGAATTAATCTAATGATACCAACTTTGTTAAATAATTTAATGATTGGATATACCGGATCAATCTCCCACCACTTTGCAGCAAAATTTGGTCTTGCTCCTGCATGATGGTGGTTGTTTTGAAACAATTCTCCCAACATCAAGAAATCTATGAATAAGGTGTTTTTTGAATGGTCTTTCTCTCCGGGGAAATTTCGATACCCGTACTTATGACCCGCCCAGTTAACAATTGCGCCTTGTATTGGACCAATTAAAAAATGAATAGGTAGAAATAGATACATCCACCATGCTGTTGCAAAATTGATGTAGAATAAGATATAGAGTCCTGCAAAAAATAACCTGGTTGCGGTATGATCTGCGATTTTATCAATTTTTGGATAGACTGGAAAATTTTTATCAAATCGTTTTTCAACTTCCATAGTGCCGTGTAACACGCCATTGTACACATTCTTGGTGTGTATCATCATAGTAAAAACCTCTTTGAAAAAATGTGGGGTATGAGGGTCCTTCTCAGTATCACTATACGCATGATGCATACGGTGTAAGATGGCATAGGCGCGTGCATTTAAATAAGAACTGCCTTGGGTCACCCATGTGAAAATATAAAAGTACTTCTCCCAAAAAGGAGACATCGTAAACATTTTGTGCGCAGAGTAACGGTGGAGGTAAAAAGTCTGCCCAAATAAGGAAAGGTACCAATGTAGAATAAGAAAAATCATCACAGCCATCGGAAAAAATTTAGATACGAAGCTAACCTTCTTAGCTAGTATTCTAATAATATGTTTAACAAAAGAGCAAATTTGACCGAATTATAGCAGAGGAAAAAGATAGGGGAAAATTGTACTATCCGGATTGACAGACAATTTTCGATTGATTTCATAAAATGCAGATTGTTTATTCAAAAATTCTACCTAATATGTGTAAGGAAAGCAAGTAAAATCTAATTCATTAAATCTATATTTTATGCTCGAATTTTTAGTCATCGGTTCATCCATTTTATTAATCCTATTTTTTAGTGTTGTAGTTGTCAATCAAGGGACCATTGCTATCATTACCATGTTTGGTAAGTACCAAAGAATTATGTTGCCTGGGTTAAGATTTAAAATCCCTTTGGTGGAGAGTATATTTAGAAGAGTCAGTATTCAAAATCAAAGTATTGAATTGGAGTTTCAGGCGGTAACCATTGACCAAGCGAATGTATACTTTAAGAGTATGTTATTGTACTCTGTTCAAAATGCCGAAGAAGAAACAATTAAAAAAGTTGCTTTTAAATTTATTAGCAATAAGGATTTGATGCAAGCACTTGTTAGAACAGTGGAAGGAAGTATTAGAGCTTATGTAGCTACAAAACGTCAAGCAGAAGTGTTAACTGCTCGTAGAGAAATTGTTGATTTTGTAAAAGAGCAAATTGATAATAGTTTAGAAGAGTGGGGATACCATTTGCAAGACCTTCAAATTAATGATATCACTTTTGATCAAGTGGTGATGGAAAGTATGAGCAAGGTGGTGGCTAGTAATAATTTAAAAGCAGCTGCAGAAAATGAAGGTCAGGCTTTATTAATTACAAAAACGAAGGCTGCAGAAGCCGAGGGTAATTCAATTAAAATATCTGCACAAGCAGAAAAAGAAGCAGCTCAATTAAGAGGTCAAGGTGTTGCCTTATTCAGACAAGAGGTGGCTAAGGGTATGACAGAAGCTGCGGAAGAAATGAAGCAAGCAAATTTAGACACCAATGTAATTTTATTCAGTATGTGGACCGAAGCCATTAAGAACTTTGCAGAATATGGAAAAGGTAATGTGATATTTTTAGATGGTAGCCCTGATGGTATGGATAAGACCATGAAACAAATGATGGGGCTGATTACTAAAAATGAGCAGACTAAATAAAATAGGCCTTAATAAATAATTGACTTTAAAAAAAATAAAGGGTTTATGCGGTTAAATGCATAGACCCTTTTTATTTCAATTATGTTTTACAGTATTTGAACTTAATCTTGATTAAGCTCGATTATGTATTTTGTACAATTAAAAAATAGGTTGGCATGCCTATTGTTATGTTGATTGGGAAAGTGATAGCAAGTGCCATTGGCAAAAAGAGTCCTGGATTTGATTGGGGCACAGATATTTTCATTGCG
>JACCDV010174139.1_pt1 | contig 11314 bp, 11 predicted proteins | sample 7446131 | NCBI WGS metagenome assembly JACCDV01 (sample SAMN15323448, study PRJNA562643) | freshwater metagenome | isolation source: river surface water | place: USA:Blue River Watershed | collected 2017-08-17
CACTACTTGACCAAGTGTATAAAATATGTTATTAAGACCATGCAGCACCTTCCCAACAACGTGTGTAAATTTAACCCCTTTTTCAGTCATGACCTCTACTCCCGAATCACCCGCACAACCCCTGCTTCTCGCAGCAACAGCAAGCGTCCAAAGATTGCTTGCCTCTGATGCGCCTTTCACCTCCGCTCTTATCGAAGGGTTTCGCAAGCTTCAGGCTCGCGGAACACTCGAAACAGGATTGGATGACCGTTTGGTGATCCATCTGGTCAAGCTCGAGGACGCCATCTTTTCGATACGCGTCAGCCTTTCTGTTCCTTCAGACTTCCTAGATAACCAAGCATCGGAAGGCGCGAGAATAGAACTGCTCACGTATAAACCCTGGGGACAGCCGAACGATCTCATCTGTGGCGGCAAAAGTCGCTTCCGCGCATATCCAAAGCCCACGCTCATCCGCCTTCTTGATGAAAACAAACGGCTGGCATGCGCGAGCGCGCGCTGTTTGGCAAGCCAGAGCATCTTCGCGAACTTGAGAGGCTGGCAGATGGATCTGTTCTTCGATATCTCTCCGAACGAAGTCTCGAATGCGAATAGACAGCAAACCTCTACAAGAAGAACCTCCGCGGTCCCCTCTTGTGGAGGTTCTTTCTTTTGGTTAGTTTTCAATCTGCCATACGAAAGATAGATACTATCAAAATCCTGCTTATGATCCTATGGGAAATAAAGTCATTGGACAATAAAAAATATATTGCCCTTTCTGTACCTATTGAAGAAACTGCAAAGATGCTAGGCGGCTGGCAAGGACAACTCTCAAGACAAAACTCTCCCGCCAAGAAAGCGGGAGAGAAATGAAAAGATTTGCGAGAGACAAAGCAGGATTGTTGGCATTGCGATTGTTGTCGAGCCAGTTGTAGTTCCAGTTCCATGAACCGTCATTCTGACGATAGAGGTACAGGGCGTACCGGTTGCCATTGGAGTTCCGCAGAATATGCAAGTCACCGTCCGTGCCACCACCCCTCGAATGTTTTAATATTCTCAAGGCTGAATAGTATTCGGCATCTGAAATGCCCTAGTGACTTGCACCAAGTATCTTCATTTTTTATTGAAGTGTCTGCATGCACCACTCTATCCCAAACCGTAGTCGGGAATATTCTCGATGCACGGATACTGGATTCGGCAGCGGGAAGCCGTGACCGCCCGCGTATTCGCCTATTACCAGAATTAGCATACCACAAAAGTAAAAGCGCCCCGCACACTTGAGGTGTGCGGGGCAAGGACAAAGTTCAAAGTGACCAAGAAGGTCAAAGTGGACAAGTCCCGAGGGCTTAACTTGCGAGAGACAAAGCAGGATTGCGGGCATCGCGAAAGTTGCCGAGCCAGTAGCAGTGCCAGCCCCACGAACCGCCACCCTGACGATAGAGGTACAGGGCGCACCGGCCGCCACCGGAGCCCCGCAGAGTTGTCCCGAGCAGCTCGAACCAGGTGATGCCAAGGGTTTCGAACAGCCAGCGGAGCGTTTTCTGCCCCTCCTCCTCAAAAAGCGCCTGACCGATGCGGGCATCGGCCTGGATCGCTTTGGCGATAAGGCGGGCGCGTTTGACTTCGCCCGTGACGACTGTTTCCTTTCCTTCGAGTCCCGTCAGGAAGTTCGCTTCTTTAGTCATGCCTCGGAAGTCCACTTCCTTAAGGGCCAGCGAACGCTGGTCCTGTTCCTCGTCGCCCTTGAGACCATCGCCTTTGGCAGGACCTTTCCAGATCGCCCAACCATTGCCCACGAACGTGGAAGGGTTGAACGTTGCAGAAAGGACCAACGGGCCGGTAGGCGGTTCGACAACAACTTTCACAGGCTCGGGAAGAGCGGGAGACTCATAAGCATTCAGAATGCTAGTGATGGCTGAATCGAATGTCGGTGCATCCAAGCCGAGCAGAAGGTCCACCTTGGTTTTGTCCCAATTCTTTCTGGTGGTGCCGGTCAGGATCCGCCCGACGAGTTGATTTCTTGATTCTTCAGATACGATGTTGCTCATTTAATAGCAGAGGATACTAGATGCTCGAAAAAGCTTAACTATTTCCCACACGGAGTGTGCAGGACAGATAGCCTACTCTTTGATGTTGTTCGCCTCAGCACTTTAAATCATATAAAATTAAGATTCAAAATGCTGAGGCGAAATCGCAAGTTATTTCAAGGTACTTTATGCTATATATTATACACCATGACTACCTTATTTGTCAATAGCACGAGAGCTGAAAAACTCATTGAAAAACAAGGGTATTTTGACGCGACCACACTACGTATTCCCTGTTCTGCATAGCTATGCAAGGTTTACAGGTCTGGCATTAATTAATATATGCAACAAGCAGTCACAAATGCGCGAATACGAATGGCAGAAGTTGTGCCTCAGGCAAAGATTAAATACTGCCTGTATGCCAGAAAAAGTACGGAATCGGATGAGAAGCAGGCTTTATCAATCGAATCGCAGGTAAAGGAAATGTTACAAATTGCCGAACGAGACGGATTGGAAATAATCGACATTCGAAGAGAATCTCATTCAGCAAAGGATTCTGGACAACGGCCCGTGTATAGAGAATTGTTAGAAGACATACGCAGACAAAGATTCAACGGAATATTAACTTGGGCACCGGATAGACTTTCTCGAAATGCAGGCGATCTTGGAAGTATCGTAGATTTGATGGATCAAGGAATGTTGGCAGAAATCCGAACCTATGGTCAGCATTTCAGAAACTCTCCCAATGAAAAGTTCCTCTTAATGATTCTATGTTCTCAAGCAAAATTAGAAAACGACAACAAAAGCATAAACGTAAAACGTGGAATGCGAACAAGATGCGAGATGGGATTATGGCCCGGAAGAGCGCCGACTGGATACTTGAGTGAAAAAAGATTAGATAGAAAATGTCAAGTGTATATAGACCCTGAACGAGGCCATCTCATCAAGAACATGTTCGAGAAGGTCGCATATGAGAAATGGACTGGAAGAAAATTAGTCCACTGGCTGAAATTTGATCTCAATTTCAGAACTGCATGCGGACACAAACACCTTAGTCTAGGAAACATCTATACCATACTCGAAAACCATTTCTATTACGGAGTATTTGAATATCCCGCAAAGAGTGGCAACTGGTATACAGGCAAACACGAACCACTTATATCAAAAGAATTATTTGATTTAGTGCAGGTCCAAGTTAAGAGTCAAATTCTAAGAACCGGAGAACCCAAGGAATTCGCGTTCACAAAGCTCATGACCTGCGGACTTTGCGGATCAGGCATATGTGCCGAGGAAAAATTCAAAAAATTGAAAGATGGATCAGTTAACAGACATATCTATTATGCTTGTACCAGAGCAAGGAATCCTGACTGCAAAAGAGAATACATAAACGAGCCCGATCTGATAGAACAATTTGTAAAACTCATGGATATCATAGATCTGGATGTGATCTCTATAAAGCAGAAAATTAGAGAAGAGGTTGTCAGAATGAAGAAATTCAATCAAGCATTAACAGATAGCAGTGAAGAAATCAAAGTGCAGGACATTGATATTCGAAATTATGCTAAGTATGTTTTAAAATCGGGTAAAGATATAGAAAAAAGAGAGTTATTGGGATGTTTGAAAAATAAGATATCGTTGAAAAACAAAGCCATTTCTCTTGAGACACTTTCTTAGTTTGCTTTGATCTATGATAGGTGTAAAATGCAGTCTGTATGACATTCAACCCAACAAATTTTAATTTCAAACTCCTTAAAGACTTTAAATTTCCAGGAAATGTTTCGGTCTACGAATATAACAACCATATCGTGGTAGATGGTAAGCCAAATGTTTTACGTTTAAATCTTTATTTGAGTAAAGATGGAGACTTTGTGACAATATGGCATGGTTTATTGGATCCAGTCCTTGTAAATATCACTTCGGACCGTCATCTTCTACAAGACTTAGATCTCTTCGAACAGTATCATGAGATTTTATTTAAGGGTTATATAGAATCTAACGAGGCAGCTCATCACATTTTGCATGCTTTAAGAGTTGATACACTAAACGCACACTTTATACCTCAAATATTACAGAAAGATGTGAACCAAAATATATCTTGCCAACTTTTGTCTTAGTTAGTTATTGAATATTTTTTAGGTTATCCACAATTTAAAACCATATTATTTTGCAATGCTTTTTATAATTGTCTAAAATATAAAAAGCGCACATTTTGTCAAAACGCGAAAAATAGAGCAAAAAGCGGATATTTAAATATAAAACGATTAATCTTATGAACAATTTAAAATACGTCTATAAAAACTTACCTATTTCTCAGGTACACCAAGATAATGATCAACCTCGCAAAGACTTAGACGAGGATGCGGCTAGAGCCAAACTAAGAGACTCCATCGAAATGTACGGTATCTCCGTCCCTATCGCTGTTTGTCAAACTACCTCAGAAGATAAATATAGGATTATTGATGGCCACAGACGTTATCTAAGTGCTAGGGATTTAGGAATCGAAATTATTCCCTGCATAGTGTACGAAAAAATGCCTGAAGGAGAATTAGAGAGTAGAAGATATGAAATCCAAAATAATAAAAAGGCATGGCTACCTATCGAGAAGTCAAACGCCTTAAATAGAATCAAGGGTCTACTAGGGTTTAAAACCAATCGTGAGCTAGCTAATTATTTACACGTGTCAGAAAGTCCTGTGGCCAATTGCCTACAGCTTCGAGAAGAATCGATGAGTCATCTTGAACTCATGGCCAAACATAAATTTTCTCAAAGTTATATGACTGAATTTGTGCGCCTTAAACCAAAGATAAGAAAAATCAAAGAGTTTGAGCCAAGTGAAATAATCAGAAAGATTTTTACTAAGGTAGACAGTCAAGTCATAAAAACTTCTAGAGACTTTAGAAAATTAGGTAGAGTATTCTTAAGAGCCGCTGCGAATGAGAATGCGCTTTATGACTTTATAAAAGATGATGACATGACTGTTGAGGAGTTAACCGATATGACTGTGCAGTCAGGATTCAGTAAATTGATAGAAGATCTGACTCAAGAAATAATGTTACGCCTTGATGAGCACGAGAAATTTGACCCTCAAGAGGAAGATTCTCTGAAGGATCTAAGTAAATTAATTAATAAAATCATTGGGAAATAAAAACAATGACAGTTCTAAGTTCTTTATCAAAGAAAAAGGCTATCGCTTATTATCGACATTCTGCAGAAGATAAACAAGAAAATTCTGTATCTATTCAACGTGATCACGCCCATACTTTTGCGAATAAATATAATATCGAGATCATTCATGAAGAAGCAGATGAGGGTAAATCTGGTTTATCTGCACACAGAGAGGGTTTTCAGAAAATTCTCAATAACTGGGTATTAAATGAATCGGCTGAACACTTTGATTATATACTTGTCTACGATGTCTCTCGTTGGGGTAGATTTCAAAATCCAGACGAATCAGCAATGTATGAATTTGAATGCACCAAGAGAGGTAAGAAACTGGTATTCATAGACAAAGGCATGCCACAAGAAGGCCAGGCACTTATAAATCATCTTCAAACATCTATTGAACGATACATGGCCGCTGATTTTAGTCGACAATTAAGTAATAAGGTTTTTTATGGTTCCGCTAAGGTTTCAGAACAAGGATACTCGGCAGGTGGTGTTGCTCCATACGGTATGGATAGATTGCTTTTAGATAGTAATAAAAATCCAATCAGAGTTTTAAAAACAGGTGAACATAAACAGATTTCTAACGAACGAGTAATATTTGTACCTAGGAATGATGAAACGACTCAAACAGTAAAGTTTATATTTGATTTATATGTCTTCAAACTCAAATCTCTAGAGGAAATTTCTGATATTCTAAATGCGAAAAATATTCTCTCCCCTAGCGGCGGTATGTGGAATATGAATAAGGTTATAAGAATATTAACTAATCAAACATATATTGGAGACAGAATATACAATAAAACCTGGCGCAGATTAAAACAGAAATCAAGAAAAAATCCCAAAAGTGAATGGATTATCTGCAAAGGCGCATTTCCTCAAATTATTGATGAAAAAACTTTTATGCGTGCCCAAGAATTATTAAGAAAAGATAGGATATTTGATACAAGCCGACTCTCTTCCCTATCCAACCGTGTTAAGTCAGAAATTTATAAAGATTTGGATGGATTTATTTCTAAACATAAGACAATTGATAAAGATACTACAATCATTATAAAGAGATTCCCGATTGTGGTAGGTCATTTAATTCACCGAAATAATATAAACCATTACCACTTTTTGATTAAAGAAACTATGAGAAATTATAGCAACATTATATGCGTTGCCATCGATACAAATAACAAAGGAGTGGTGTGTGAATTATTCACGATTCCTACAATGATGTTTTGGACGAATAATCATTTAATTATCTCGGAGGGAGAAACAGATTATAACAATATACTTTTACCCAAAGATAAAATCGAATCTGCTTTGCATCCAATTTTAAATGAAATGTGTACTTTATTGGATTAATTATTCAAAAAGCGAAAGTTTTGTCTTCCCTATTTAGCATACGCTTAAACTTTCGCTTTTAGGTGTGTTGCCAAAAGGGATGATTTTTTGGTGAGGTTGTTGACACTCTCGCGTCCCGGACGGGACGGCGCTTTTTTGTGCGAGAGGTTTTCGGGGCGATGACAGTTCGCCTGTGGCTCTCCGGCGCGGAGATCGTGAGATTCACCGGCACAGCCACCGTGCGCGTCCGGCGATTACCGTTTTCATCGTAAGAGTAATCAATAGTCGTGCCGTCTGTATACTCTACTCTTTTTATTCGACCAAGTGAATCAAACTCGCTAGTTGCGGCTCGACACAGGGGCGGAAAAGCACATGCAACACAAAAAGCAACTATTCGAAGAGCATGAAAATTCATAACCGCAAAAATGGTAGTTGGGATAGGCAAACTGCTGAAAGCTAAGTAAGGCACTCCAAGATGAGACCGTCGAGGGTGATTGCTATCTGCTCCAATTCGGCAGCGAAATCACTCCGTTGAACTGCTATGGCGTCGGCGACTCCTTTAACTATAGTTGGGAGAGCATAGAGCTCTTGCACAAGCTGCTTGTCGATAAAGGTCTCCGTGTGCCATTCCTTAGCCAAGCGCTCCAGTAGGCTGCACAGTGAAAGGTAGGCGCCGCGATCCAAAACAAGTTCGTTGCGTAATCGATCTAGAAATGGATTGCTTAGTATTTCATTTTTTAAGTCCATTATTTGAAAATAGTTATTGCTTCTGAAGGAATTCCTCCTTGGATTAACACCTCTTGATGTGCTGCGGAAAAATTTATTGCCCTAGGGTGCCTCAAAATAGAAGCAGCAGCGGACGGGTTCGACACGTCTAAGACTGGGTTCGTGATGCTGTTAAGATCGATGCGAATTATCGTTCCAGCTGGCTGCGTGCCACCATGCGTCGCAAAAAACTCTGCGGACTCAACTGAGCGCGTTGTTGAAATCCAAGGATTAGTCGCGTGCCTTACGCCCAATACCTGTTGCGTCGCCGTAGTGCCACCACTGCCTCTGACCAAACCGATGCCAGATTCGATCGTGACAAGTTCATCAGGTCTGACAGCTCGATAAACATATTGGCTGGCGCCTCTGCTTGAGAGTCGCGCTAAAAAGGCCGCTTCGCCTGCTGGGGTAGGCTCTGCCAACGCGATGCCAAGAAATGCAGCATCTAGAAACAATCTGTCGAAGGGGCCTTCAGCTGCAGTATTTACCGCGTCCGTGGAATTGGCGTGATACCCCCGGATTCTGATTGGCGGTGGACCAAAGGACCGTTGCAGATACGGGGCAGTCGAGTTTGCGTTCCTTGTATCGAAGTAAAAGGAGGGCATCAGCGCCGTATGGGCGCTGAGGCCGGTCGTATCGACCAATCCCAATGGATCATTCAACGCGTATACATATCGGTTGAGTGACTGCCCGTCGGCCTGATTCCCAAACAGTGGATCGCGGGATAGGAAGCGGCCAAGGTCGGCATGGTAGGTGCGTGCTCGAGCATGTAGGGTGCCGTCGTTGTTGTCGTAGACGGCCCAGCCACCGAGATACCGGAATGGATTTGAATTTGCGAATGAACCGGAGGAGCCAAGAAGCACTCCGAAGGGATCGTAATGATAATGGGCGGCAATCGAACCTGCGCCGTCCGAAACGAGAGCGACGCTCCCGCTGCGATCTGTATGATAATACAAAGCAGTGCCATCTGGCAAGATGCGCGCGGCAAGCCCGTTTCCAGCGTAGAGGTAAAACGCGGTGAGGGCTCCATCAGCGTTGGTCTCCGCCATGATTTGCGAGAGTGCTAAGCTGCCGTCGATCACGAAACCGGTCGTCACTCCACCTCTTACCGTGGAGACGCGATGCCCCAGCCCATTGTAGGTGTTGGTGAAGGCGACCCCTCCGATGCTCCCTCCTGTTAGGCGGTTCGCATAGTCCCACGTGAGAGTATCCGGGACAGAGGAGGCGGGCGTGAGCTTTCCCGACAGCATATTGCCCCGATCATCATGCGTGACAGCCATCCCATCGATGCAGGCGCGCTCCACCTGTTCCCAGGTCATCCGGGGTGAGGCATTTAGCACCACTTTTCATTTTGGAATATGGGTAGTGAGGTTTGATGCCCGCCTTCGAACTGCCGTAGCCACTGCGAATGGCTACGGCAGCCCTGTACTCGGATGCCTCCGGGGCAAATAGAAGCGCCGAGCAGGACCGCTGCTGGTTTAACCCGACAGCGATCCCTAGGCTCGGCGACCTCACTTAATAAATCCCGCCGCTCAGTGGAAAGCTGGACGCGGGCCCGTCCACAACCTCTGTACGAAAGAGATCGAACGGTTTGGTCATCATTACGCCGCTATCCAGCACCGTCAACTCAATTTTTTGAAAAAATCCCACCCGAGAGTTGCCAGTTTAAGAATATTGGAAATTCAAAGCATTACGGGGATGTAGAAGGTCGCTGACTTCAAAATAAATGACAAATTTGATTATTGCCACACTGCCGAAAAAAAATAGGTGCGCAGTTGACGTAACAACATACGCACCCGATATTTCAATGGGCTTCGGCCCAACCTCCACCACGCTCGGGTCGTACGAACTCTTTACGAAGCTCTAATTAAGTGGCTACAGTAAGGATTGATCCGGGCGTGGTGTTTGTATTTGCCAGCTTATATTAAGACCCTAGGATTGTCAAATAAATTTTTTCCGTATGGAAATAACAGATTTCCTAGTCCCTTCCTCCTGAGAGCGGGATTTTCTACCGACCCTCGGCAGCAACTGCCGCGGGACGAGAGCAACAAACTTGGGGACTCGATATCTGGTAATAGCTCACTGTATGCAGGATTCCGGCCAGTCAAACGGGGCCGGCGGTCCCGCAGGGATCGAAAAATGGAGCCAAATCGGCGGCAGAAACTTGTCCACAAGCGCACGCAGCCCCTTCATTCTGCCGCCCCAACCGTTCTGACCGCACGAAAGCCTGTACGCTAGGTGATGTTTTATAACAGAAACTTGGAAGGTTATGGAAGAACGCGGGACTGGTTGCGACAAATCTCGGAGCCGACAGCCCAAATTGGCAACACTAATTCAAGATTATCCTGACAAGTAGGTCATTAGGCTCTCCAACAGAACAAGCCGGATACCACGTTGAGCGCCCTTCTGCCGGAGGCTCTTGCTGGCCACGGGTGGATTGAAATTGTTCCGCTCGTTCGGGAGGATTAGTTCGTTCAGCTTCGCTCTGCTCAGGCCGGTGATGGGGCACTTTTCACCCGGCTTGGGCATCCGCAGGAAGGGCCGATTCGCAAACTCGCCTACGAACTCTTCCTCAAGCATCGGCGGAAAGGACGCGTCGCCCGCGAGTTGAACGCCTCCGGCTACCGCACCCGCGGGGGCTGCCCGTGGAGCGACATGGCCATCGGACGCATCCTCTCCGACTGGTCAGCGTGTGGAAGGATTCCAAATATGCCGAGTTCGGAGTGGTCTTTGAAGATGTTTCCAAAGAATTGACAAGCTTCGCCGATACATCCGAGGCATATGCCGAACACCTCCGCGAGAAGGCGCGGATACTTGATCGCTATTTCGGTAGGTAGTATACTGAAATTCACGGAGCGGCACGATTTAAAGCCAGTCTACGATGCCTCAGATCATAGTCCTCTCCGTCGAAGCCCTTGATTCTCTCTCGCGCGCGCTCGGCTGCTTCGCAGCGGAGGCGACAGAGCCCCTGTCCGGGATAGAATCGGAGGTGGCTGCACAGTTGAGCAGGCTTCAGGTGCGGGCGGAGGAAGCCCAGTCCGCCGTTTCCGAAGCGGAGAGTTGCGTGGATAGCTGCAGGGATGCCGTGCGCTACGCCGACGAGGAGGAAGAATCAGGCTGCCAGGATGACCTGCGGGCTGCCGAAGACTCTCTTTCTGCCGCGCAAGAAACCGCAGACGGCATTCGGAGGGCCTACGAGGGTTTGGAACGCGCGTATGACGGGTTTCGCCATTATGCCAATCAACTCAGTGAATTCGCGGGAGGCGACTGCGTCAAGGCCCAGAACGGATTATCAGAGAAGGCGGACGCCTTGCGGGAAGCAGCGAGGATGACAGCAATGCCCTTCATGGCAGCAGGGGATGGATCGCCTAAGAAAACATGGACAGATTCCAAGCGGATTGATAAGATAAACCGCGGTTGGCTTGGGCGCGTCACTTTGTCGAGATTCGCTGCCGAAGCCTGCGATCCATTAAGGCTTCCACCGACCACGTTGGAGGAGTTGGGAGAACTAGCCGCACTTATCAACGAAAAGGGGCTGCCCGCGATGCTATACCCGGAAACTGTAAAAGGCCGGCCGATTACAAATCCTTCATGGGAACGCCCGGCTGGCTTTCATCTACCAAAGAGTGGAGGTTCTTGGTGCGAGCCGGGAAGGGCTGGAAATGGGGCGTGGCAGTCAAATCATCCCAAGGTCAATGCACTCACCGGCAATAATCCGATCCAGTTTCGCGAGGGGGGCGTTGATTTGTGTCCTTATACGATTTTAGAATACCCATTCGATGACCTAACAGGATATGCCACGGATTTTGAAAAGGGGGACAAATACTTGGCGAAAGTTCTTGGTCTGAGCGACGAGAAGATCGCAGAGGCGTGGCGCTATGAGAAAGAACTGTCTTGGCATCACCACCATGATCAACATACACTCCAGCTCGTGCCGCGCGAGCTTAACAAAATTCCTCACACCGGTGGCGCATCAAAATTAAGAAATGAAACCGAATCAAATCAAAATGCTAGAACTTAAGGGATTTCGCCTCCGCCCCGTCGGTGCCGAC
>JACCDV010615082.1_pt1 | contig 11313 bp, 13 predicted proteins | sample 7446131 | NCBI WGS metagenome assembly JACCDV01 (sample SAMN15323448, study PRJNA562643) | freshwater metagenome | isolation source: river surface water | place: USA:Blue River Watershed | collected 2017-08-17
AGTGTAGTGAGAGTAGTGGTGAATCATATATAATGAATTTTCTAAATAATAGAGGAATTAAATTCTATTATCAGAAAAAATTTATTGATTGTAAATATAAAAGATCTTTAGTATTTGATTTTTATTTACCTGATAAAAATTTAATCATAGAATATGATGGAAGGCATCACTTTATGCCTATATGGGGTGGTATAGAAGAGTTTAATATTATTAAAAAAAGAGATTATATAAAAAATAAATATTGTTTAGATAACAATATAAAAATTTTAAGAATTAAATATGATGATGATATAGATATAAAATTAAAAGAGATAATATGAAATATATAAAATACTTCGAAGATAAAAAATTTCCTAATATTAAAAAGATGGAGATTGATGGTTACTTTATTTATTTAGGTAGAGATTCTAAATCAAATGACCATTTAACTTTTAATATTGCGGAAGAATCGGATATATGGCTTCACGCTAAAGGAGTACCAGGAAGTCACGTAGTTATTAAAGCAAAGGATAAATTAGTAACTCCTGAAATAATTAAGCAAGCTGCAATTATTGCAAAAAAGAATAGTAAAGGTAAAGATATACAAGATTTACCTATTGTTTATTGTAAAAGAAAGTTTGTTAAAAAAGAACCTAATATGAAAGACGGTCAGGTTGCTGTGGATTATAAAAATGCACAAGAAGTCATTTTATAAAAATAATATATAATAAAAAATAAAAACCATAAATGGGAGTTTGGAATAGATACGATAATGATGATATACAGAAAATAGAATTTTCGGCTAGGCTTAGAAATTTATTAACTAAAATGGAAGATGATTATGATTCTTACATTGCTTATGAATTAAATTGGATGGCTGATCCTAGATCTAAAGGATTTTCTAATGATATGAATATATCAAGATTAGATATATCAGATGCTGAGTACTTTTTTGATGCAGTTATTGCAGGAAAAAGACAATATGTTAAAATAGGAACATTTATAAGAAGTTATTTTCCTGGAATGTTCAATGAAGAGGATATTAGATTATTTTCTCAACAGATAACAGGACTTAAAAAAGGTAAAAAAATAGAATATGACCCTGGTAAACCAGTTGAATTAAAACCATTTAGTTTTAATCCTAAAGACGTAAGATCTACATTCCTATCAATGGTAACAATGACTTATCCAATGGGTCATGAAGAAGAAGTTTTAGAGTTCTTACCTAAAAATTTAACAAAAGATAAACATAATAATTATTATACTATTATTCCTGGTGATGATACTACAATGTTTACTTGTCACTTAGATACTGCAGATAGAAAGCAAACAAAGGTTAATTTACTTACAAAAACTGAAAATGGTGAAGAATATATCTTTACTGATGGTTCAAGTATTTTAGGAGCTGATGATAAATCAGGTGTAACAGTTTTATTATATTTAATGGCTCATAATGTACCAGGTATTTATTATTTCTTCTATGGTGAAGAAAGAGGTGGTATTGGTTCTAGAGCAGTTGCTACTGAATTTGCTTCGGTAGAACACTTGAAAAATGTTAAAAAATGTATATCATTTGATAGAAGAAAAACAGGATCTGTTATTACATCACAGTATGGAAGAGTTTGTTGTTCTAATCAATTTGGTGAAGCTTTATGTAAAGAGTTAAATAAAAGTGGATTAAATCTATCAAATGATCCAACTGGTGTATTTACTGACTCTGCTTCTTTTATGGACGATATACCAGAATGTACAAACGTATCAGTTGGTTATAATAATGAACATACAGGAAGAGAAATACAAAATATGACTTATTTAGAAAAGTTATGTAAAGCTGTTCTAAAAGTAAATTGGAAGGAATTACCAGTTGTTAGAAAAATTGGTATGAATGAAGAATTAGTTAGAAAACATAGAAGTTTAATTAATTTAGTTAAGTCATCTGCATTTGAGTTAGATGTTAAAGTAGTAGGAATTCAAGATAGAATCTATATTAAAGCTGATTTAGATATGGCTGACTCTCAAGTAGCTTATAATACTTTATCTGATTTACAAACATTACTATATCAAAATAAAATATTTGATCCATATGTGTACTTTGATGATACATGTATTAAAATAGAATTAAAATAATATGATAAATAAATACAAAAAATTCTTAGAAAGAATAGATGATGATGCTTGGAGTCCATCTGACTTTGACTTAAATAATGATGATATTCCATCAGAGCATAATTTTAGAGATTATGATTCTTCTTCATCATATGAATTTGATCCATATGCTACATATGATACATTTGATAATTATGATGATGAGTATTATGGTGGTAGACACGCTTATAGAAAACCAAAAGATAATGATGAAGATGATGATTTAGAACCATCTATTGAAGAAGATGATATGGAAAATCTAAAATATCTTTTAAGAAAGATGTTTAGAAATAGAGGAATAAAAAATGTTACTGTTCTAAATGATGATTTAGATTTAACTATTAGAGTGAATTTATCATATAGAGAAAAATTAAGTGATCTAATAGCTTTATTTGATGTTGTTAATAAGTTAAAAACAGATATATTAGCTCAGTATGATACTGAATTTGATACTTGGGAAAACCAAACTGGTCAAACATTTGAGTTTGGATTCTATTATGGTGATGGTTTAAGTGACGATACTGACGAAGATTTTGGTGAAGATGATCAAACACCATTCTAAAATAAAAAGAGTGTTTTTTAACACTCTTTTTTTTTATTAATTTTTTTTATATATTTGCAAAATAATATATAATATATGAATATAAGACAAACATTTTTAGATTTAACCGAATATACTATTCCTTATAGAAAAGATAATAGATATGAAAAAACTTTAGAAAAATATTTACCAAAAGGTTATAAAACTGACTCAGTAGGTAATTATTATGTAGAAGTAGGAACTTCAGAAACTTTATTTACAACACATTTAGATACATATTGTAAAGAATATGAAAAAGTAAATCATGTTATAGAAGGTGATATTATCAAAACTGATGGTACTACTATTTTAGGTGGTGATAACAAATTAGGTATGACAATCTTACTTTACATGATTGAGCAAGGTATACCAGGAACCTATTATTTCTTCTTAGGTGAAGAGCCTATTATTAGTGGTGGTCTATGGGGCTCACAAAATGCATTAGCATCAAATACAGAATTTTTCAAGAAATTTAAGAGAGCAGTTGCTTTTGATAGAAAGCAAACCGGTTCTGTTGTAACTCGTCAAAAAGCAAGACCTTGTTGCTCTAGTGAGTTTGCACAAGCTTTATGTGATGAATTAACAAATAATGGTGTTGAATCTAAACCAGATCCAAATGCTTATTATACTGATACAGCAACATTCTTAGATATTATTCCTGAGTGTACTAATATTAGTGCGGGTGGTTGGAACGAACACTATAAAAGTGAGTATGTTGATATTTCATATACTGAGAAAGTAGCAAAAGCTGCTTGTAAAGTTGATTGGGAGAATTTACCGACAGAAAGAAAAGCAGTTTATTTTACACCAAAATATAGAATTGCACCTGCGCACAGATTTATAACTAAATCAGCAGTTAATAAAATCAAAAATATTCTTAATAAATATGACTTATTACATACTAATAAGTTGGAGTTTGAGACATATCATACCGATACGTTAGTATTTAATACTTGGTTTGAGGATGTTGATGTTAGAATAACTGTAAAAGATGATATTCTTGTTCAAATTGAAGGTATGGATGATGCAAGATTTGCACTAAAAGATGTTGATAAATTAAATATTTATTTTGGTAATATAATTGGTATTGATATTACACCTGATGATTATAAAATGCAAGTATTTAATGATGGTTCAATTAGTATCTTAGGGATGCGATTTAAGAGCTTTACAGAGTATGTTAAGTACTTTGATTCAATTAATAATGATGATACGTCATATGTCGTTAAAAAAGGTGGAGAGCAATATACTGAGTATTATGGTGATGTAATACCAAAAGAGTTAGTAATAAAGTGGTTTACTGAGAATGTTTTAAGTAAATATAATTAGTATCATGATGTTACATAAAAATAATAAATTAAAATGAAAATTAGAAAATTTAACGAATCATTAGAAGATAAAATACCAACAGCAGAAGAATTTTGGATGGATAAAACTGGTAATACACCAAATCAAGAAGAATTTACAGCAATGGTTGAATTTGCTAAAATGCATGTAAGAAGAGCAGTTAGAGAACAAATTAGAATTGAGAATGATAGAGCAACTGATCAACAAATTGAAAGATTAACTGATGAAGCTCTATCTAGAACATACCCTTTAGAAAATATAAAATAATGGAAAAATTAGTAAAAAAAGGAGAACAAGTTCCAGTAGAAATGAAATTGTTCAAAGGAACACCAACGGTAAATGTAGAAGCATTTAATGATTCTAATTTTAATGATTATCTAAAAATGGAAACATTTACCTTTCTTATGAGTGGTGATATGATGATGATTGCTAAATGGGATGGTGAAAAGTGGATTTGTGATTAAAAATTAAACTTTTTTGATTTTTCGATTATAATATATACAATTAAATTTGGGGGTGTAATAGCATTGATTCTGGGTCAATTGGTAATTATGCAGGTATCGGGTCGTCATTTGACCGATTAATAAATTAGATGGTACATTTTTGAACGGCAACGTTAATCAAGTAGCAACTCGTGAAGATTTAGTAGCGGCGCTAGCAAACAATTTAATCCAAACTGAGGTAGCAGTAGCTTAATCACTGGATTAGCAAAACAAAAATTCTACAACTGCAGCCACACAGTCAAAATAGTGGAACTTTTTTTCTGATAAGTGAGAATCAAAAATCAGATATTTTGTAAGTTAAAGAAAAACTTTCTAAACCTGTGAATGAATAGTTAGTGATAACTGGGAAGACACGTTGGGCAGTTCAACGTCACCTCCACAACAAAAAAATCCCACTTTTTTAGTGGGATTTTTATTTTATTAATAAATAAGATTATGATAACAAAATTTGACGGTAGATACTCATTTCTATCTAACTTTTATCCGTGTAAAATTGAATACCAAGGCATAACATACCCTTCGGTAGAGCACTATTATGTCGCTATGAAAGTAAACAACGATCAAATGATTGATGGTCGTTATTATACTGCTGGTGATTTTAGAGAATTAATTTCTAAGATAGAAAGTCCTGGTAAAGTAAAAAGAATTGGTAAAGTAATAAGAGTTAGATCAGATTGGGAAGATAAGAAATTAGAGTTTATGAATTGGGCTGTTCGTGAAAAATTTAAGGATGAACATCTAAAAGAAATGTTATTATCAACTGGTGTTGTAGATCTAATAGAAGGCAACTGGTGGCACGATATTTTTTGGGGTCAATGTACTTGTGAGAAATGTGCTGGTAAAGGTAGAAACCACTTAGGAAAGATTTTAATGAAAATAAGAGACGAATTAAGTGGTAATATAAAACCTAATTTATATGATGTTTTATTCAAAAACAAAAAGGCTTAGATTTCTCTAAGCCTTTTTTATTATCTATATGTGTCATAGCTTCCAGTTGTAGATCTTAAATATAAACAACCATCTTTAATTTTAGTTGTTGATAGATAACAGTCTTTAAGATTATCTTCTTTATATTTACAATACATGAAAGTATCTAAATAAGGAAACTCTTCAATACCTGTTAAATCCACATTTACTTTATAAGAATCACCTTCATTTATAGAAGATTGGATAATATATCCATTCTGTTCTGCGATTTCAGCAAACTTATTATAAACCCAGTCGAAACTTACATACTGTTTATCTAATATTTGCTTACCACATTCGGTTTTCCAAAGTAAGGCACGTCCAATAACTTTATCAAATGTTTTAATACAAACCATCTTAACAGCTTCTGTATTTTGAGTATAAATTTTAAGAAAACTTAATTTATCTGACATACAAGATCCTGCAAGATTGCAATTTGTAACTACGTGATAATTACTTCTTTTATAAGCATATAAAATATCTTCACCAGAAATAATTTCAATTTTCATATCTTCTCCATTTTGAAGAGAAAGATAATTATTATGAAGCTTTTCCACTTTCGTATTATCGAACTTAACTTCATATATACTCCCTTTTAACTGATTTAAGAAGCAATTAACAAATCTACCAAACTTAATCTCAACTTGTTTATTTTTAAGATTAGTTAATTTGACTAGACCTTTATTCTCTGATACATCAAATCCTTTGTATTCACTTACTATATGCTTATAGTTTAGTGCATGTGTTGGTAAACTAACAGCTTTTAAGAAGTTAGATAATCTTTCTGATATTTCAAATTCCTCTTTTAGAGGCATGTCGTATATAGCGATAATTTCAACCTCATCACTTAATTCAGACTCACCTAATTTATAAAATACCCAAGAATAGTAATAATCATGTTTGTTTGGTGATTCAGAACCAATACAATTATCATTGTTGTGACAAATATAGAATCTATCATCTCTATTATCATTATGAATACAAGCATCTTCGATTAAAATACCTTTAATCTTTGCTATAACTTTAGTTCCTGATTTTACTTTATCAATACTATATATCATATTATTTTTAATTATGATGCAAATATATAAAAAATATAATAAACTAAAAAAATAGATAAGAACTTTTTTATTTATAATCTATATAAGAATAAAAAATACATAAATGAGTATCATAAGCTATTTCGGGGGTAAGGCAAACTTTCAATCCTTTATTACACCAAACATTCCAAAAGATTGTAAAACATATATAGAGCCATTTTCTGGTTCATTCGCAATTTATCTAGATTCTAAATTAGAATTTACACAAGTTGTTTTTAATGATCGTAATAGACATCAAACAAACTTGATGCAATGTTGTGCTAATCCACAACAATTTTTACCTGAATTAAAAGCTTTATTAGCACCAGGTGGTTTACTTTATACTGAAAAAACAGATCTTAATGAGAAATGGGACTTCTATAAAGCAATTTATAGAAAATATATTACAAATGACTTTTTAGATGATATGAATTTTGAATTAGGTGACTTTAAGGTAGCTGCAATCTATGCTTTCTTAATTACATCAAGTTTTAGTTCTGTTTATCCTAGAGGTGGTGGATTCACTGGTTTCAAGAAAAAAACCAATAAATTAAACCTACAAATTTTAATCAATAAACTAGAGAAAAATAAATATACTGAAAGATTACAAAAGATTACAAACTTTCACAATTTAGATTTTGAAGAAGTTATTAAAATGTATGATTCAGAAGATACTTATATCTATTTAGACCCACCTTACGCTCGTTTTAATGACATTAAAAATGATGATGATGGTAGAAGATTATTTTGGTATGGATGTGACACTGAGAACACATTTGGAGTATCTTCACATAGACGTTTATTAGAATTATTAAAACAAACAAAAAGTAGATGGTCTTTATCGTATTATTATTTTCCTTTATTAGAGGAATTACTACCAAGAGATGAGTATGTTTGGACATCAAAAGAATTTCATAGACCTTCTGCTGTTATAAAGACAGAGGGTGTTGAAAAAGAAAAAGGAGTTGAGTTATTGATTATGAATTATGATCCTGAGACTGGTAATAGATTAAATAAAAAAGAGAGTTAATACTCTCTTTTTTTATTCTATAACTTCAATATATTTAGGTGGTATATTATCATAAGTATAGAATCCACCCTTGAATCGAACATCTTTATACAAAGATAGACCATCAAAATTCTTAATTTTTAAGTAAACATACTCGGCTGGTTTATCAGTATTTAATTGATATTTAATTGAGTTCATATATTCTAAATTAGGAGACAAATATATTCTTTCTGGATAAAAACTTCTTGTATTTTTAGATTTTGGGATTAAACCAACACTTAATACTTTATCTAAATTTTTCTTATCAGTTGTATGATATAAGTATTCTCCCTCAAAATTAACTTTTGTATCAAAATTAGGTTCTATTGAAATACTAATATTATTATTGTTTAATACATAGTCATTTATCTTAGTTTTGTCTTTTATTTTCCCTTCAAAAGAACCTGCTGTTGCGATAAAATATCCAGAGCTCTCAATTGTATTTAATAATTCTTTACCAAGTTGTTTGTTATTACCATTAATAAAAATCATTATATCACCTTTTTTATGTTCGTCTAATGCTTTTTGATAGTAATCGATCATGTGTTCTGCAGAGTAGCCTTTTTTTGCCATTGCTTTAACTAAAGCACTAGTTCCTTGTTTATATTCATCTTGCATTTTTTTAACCATATCTCTATCACTAATAACTGTATAGTATGGTTTATCTGAATTACCTGTACCTAATTCCTTTTTAGGTAGATTGTATTTAGAAAATAATTTCTCTAATTTCTTAACTACAATATCTATATCATATGAGTTTAGAGTTTCATTAATAAACTCTGTATATCTTAGTATTTCCATTATTTACTTAATTTTTCTAAGTCTGCTTTTTCCTGACTTGTTAAAGAACTCATTCCATATTTACTAATTTTATCTAAAATATCATTTAGTTCTTTTGGTTCTTGCATATCATCCAACTTACTCCCTACTTTATCAAAATTAGCTAAGGTGTCTTCTTCATCTCTCATATGCATAGTTCTTGGATCTAATCCTTTGAATAATTCCCCTAATTCAGAAAGATCTTTTATGAATTGCTTTTCATCTTCAATTTCATCATCAGTCTTTTTAACAATTGCAATTAATTTTTTAACCGTTTCTATTGCATTTTCTAGTGTTTCTGTTGTTTCTTTTTCTCTACCAACAGGTATTTTAATATTTTCTATTTTTAATTCATCTAAAATAGAATCTGCTAATTGATAAACATCTACACCTGATCTAGTTTTAATAAGATCTGAAAGTGAGGTTTTTTTTGCAGTTTCTCTATATTTTTTATTAAAGTGATACTTAAGATTATCAAAAAGTGCATAATCAAACAATTCTATTATTTGACTTTGTAATTTTTTTTCTAATTTTTTATCATTAAATTGAAATGGTATATAACCTCCTTTAAGTTTTTTTATAAACACACTTGCATAACCTTGTGTAGTAAGTATTGTATTAATCACAAATTGAGATATTTTACCTTCATTTATAAAATCTTCATATTTTACTATCTTTCTCATAGTTATTTATTTTTTAATTTTCTATCTAATAATTTAGCTATTTCTGAACCTATTAAAAAGTGTATATTCTTTATACTATCTGTTTCAACAGTTTCTATTTCATCCATAAATCTAAATTGTAACTTATACTTGTCTATTGATTCTTCATCTTCTTCATCTCTATCAATTTTATGTATTGATACCTCAACATCATAACTATTGTTTATATTGATCTTAAAATCGAATGTAGTTTTTTCACAAGCGGCAATCTTAAACTTTGGCTCATATTCTACATCAAATACAGAATATTCTGTAATCTTTGCTCTTTTCATGTAGTAGTTGATAAACATTGCAGGTGCTTCAATAAAGTCTGATAGAATTTGTATATCAACTCCAAAGTTATTAGACTCAATTATATCATCAATTTTCTTTTTCATGTCAATGATAGAATCAAATTCAATTTTGTGATAAACACAGTTTATATCATAAAGATAAATAAATGAGTTTTCTATAATATTTCTTTTCATTAAATCAGTCTTAAATACAAATTTAGTATGTATTATCGATATATCTTCGGTTGATAATCCGTGTAAACAAATTACTAGCTTTAAGAAGTCTTCATTTTTAGACTTCTCATAAATACTATCTACTGATGTTACTACTCCTTTTTCTTCATCAAAGATTTCTTTGAACGCTTCTTCTATTTCTTGTATTCTTATATTTCTCATAAATTAACTAAATTGTTTATCATAAGCGTAACGCTTAATTTTCATAACTTTTTCGATATATCCATTTCTTCTAAGCAATTTGAAAACTAAATTACCTATTGAGAATTCACCATCTTCACTATCCAATCCACTTTTTCTAAAGTCTTTTATTTTTCTCCAAACTTTATCTAGCTTCTTCTCAAAAAATTCCCATTTATCTTCATCTTTTTCATCTTCTAGATCATCAATTGCAGACATTATATTCTCTGCTTTTCCTCTGATTTCTTTTTCATTTGGTTCGAAGTCTATCTTTTCTGGTCTTTTCAACCATTTATTATCCATAAGTGAAAAAACACCACCCATCTTACCGACTTTAATATCATTTTTTAAGTCAGATAAGTCTTGTATTGCTACTTCTACTTCATAGTTTGATATTTCTATTTCATGTAATTTATTCCAAACCTTTTTAGCAAAGTCACAAAGTTTCTCAGCTAATTCATAATCATCATCAATATCACTATAATTTACAATTATATGTAAGTCAAAATCTGAATATTTCTCTGACCAGTTATAATTAGCTAATGATCCACAAAGTACTATGTCTTGAACATCTGCTTTTATTTCAGTCCCTGAATAAAAGTCTTGAGCAATTGTTAACAATTGTTCTCTTATATCTTGATCAATTTCAAAATTATCCCAAATCTTAGGATTTAATTCATCCTTTAAGTAAAAAGAATCAATTGGTTCAAAGTCAGCTTGTACAAACTCAAAATATTTATTTAACTTCATAATTATTGATATATTTCTATTGTTATTGGAGTATATGACAGTAAGTTGTCTAATCCTGTAAGTGTTGAATCATAAGTAACTAACTTTAATGAATATCCGGTTATTGGATTATACATCTTTGTTGTACCAAATGCTCCTAAATTATCTGTTATTGAATAATGTGTTTTTTCTTCATCTATATTTGTAGGGAATATAATAGAATAATCTCCTTGATTATCATATTGAAAATACACATTACCGATACTATTTTCCAATTCATATACTACGGGTACTGCTGGATTGTATTCTAACGTACTTGATGCAGTCCAAGAGCTTGGAGTTATACCTTTTGCAGTAAATATATTTCCAGATGAATTTCCAGTAGCTCCTACATTAGTAAAGTCATCTCCTACATTATATGATGTAATTTGATATGTTACTCCTGGTGTAAGAACTCCACTTGTTAATGATATAGTAGAACTTGCACCACTTTGAGATACTAATGCTTTATAAACTTTTTTGATAGATGTTCCTTCTTGAATCCATTTGAATTCTCCATTATTATCTGCTGATAGAATATAACCTGCTGTTGCACCACCATTAGATCCAGTATTTAAGTGTGATGCTGTTAAGCTCATAGTTTTAACATATGCTGAGAATGAAGGACCATTAATAGTCATATTTAATTGAAGATCAATAGTATCTGTATC
>JACCDV010107101.1_pt1 | contig 11312 bp, 8 predicted proteins | sample 7446131 | NCBI WGS metagenome assembly JACCDV01 (sample SAMN15323448, study PRJNA562643) | freshwater metagenome | isolation source: river surface water | place: USA:Blue River Watershed | collected 2017-08-17
AGGTGCGCGGGGTTTCATTTTCACCCGACCAAAAACACGCCACGTTCTCAGCCCTTGATGAGAGTGGGAGAGTGTCAACAACCTCAACCGAAGCAGTCTCTGTTCGTGATCTAAATGTCTTTATTACCAGCGGTGATGCACCTCCCCGAGTCGTAGGGAAGGGATATTTGCCGCAGTTCATCGATGATTCTCATATTATTTACTTTGGCAGTGGAGGCATGTATTCGTACAATCTTCAAAGTAACTCTACGGCGCGGTTGATGGTGTCTGAGCAACCGTACGACTGGCTGAATGCAAGGGTCCTGTTCTCACCCAATAAATCATACGTTTTATGGAAGCGTGCCGATAAGAATGAATATGTTCTTGGTCTCATTACACCGACAAGCTATGAGAATCTCAAAGAGTTTTCAGGACTTAACACCCCTGTGCTTACGAATGAAGGAGTGTACGATATGCGCGTCACCAGTAACGGTACAGAAATTTGGCGCTATTTCCTTGATACCGATGGTTTTGAAAAAACCGGAGTAATTCCACCCTCCGTTAACATTAGCGCATTTACCATATGAAATTCATCGGGATACAACCTAAAGTTTTCATCGTAGGGGTCGCAACCGCTCTGGCTTTCGTTATCATGTACGCTGGTTATGTGCTTGGTCCAGTGGCTCAAGCGCAAGCGGGAGGGTCGTGGCAATCCTGTATACTTTTTTGGTTCGGACTACAGATCGGGCCTCCAGAGTGTGGTGGTCCGCCGCCCGGATCAGAGTGTTATCCGGGATGTACCGGTCCGTTAGGAGGGTTTTGTCCGACTGATTACTGTTGGTCAGTGTGGGTACCGGATCCAGTAGTCTCATGTGCAACAGTAGGAGCTCCGTGTGGACCATCAGCAGCAAATGCGTGTGGAGACACTGCGATGGGAGTGTACATAGATAACGCTGGAACGTGTGAGTGTACTGCAACCACGCCATCAGTAGTCGATCAGTGTCCTTCAGACGCTGGGACACAGTGTTCGGTCTCAGATTGTACCGTGCCGCCTTCATGTGTCCCGAACGAAGGTGATGCGTGCGGCTCCAATGCCTGTGGAGATTCTGGCACGGTCTTGTGTGACGGTACATGTTCCATTCCTTCACCAACTGATGTCTGTCCAGCTGACAGTGGTCTCCAGTGTCCGGGCTCAACGTGTAGCGTCGGCTGCGATCCTGCTACAGGAACCAGTTGTGGAGCAAATGCCTGTGGGGAGCCGGGAGCTATTCAGTGTGATGGAAGTTGTGCTATTCCTTCAACAACTGATGTATGTCCAGCTGACAGTGGTCTCCAGTGTGACGTGTCAGACTGTTCGGTGAGTTGTGCTCCAACTGAAGGTGATGTGTGTACTCGTACCAATTCATGTGGAGATTCAAATACCGGCGCGATCCTTTGTAGTGGAGCGTGCTCCGTGAGTGCGCCACCCGAGGCTTCTTGTCCGTCACCGTTGCCACCACCAAGTCTTTCGATCACCGCAGATCGGGTTCAGGTGCGTCGTGGGGAGATCGTGAGGATCTCATGGGATGCAAATACGAGCGAAGCTTATAATTGTGTGGTGTACGGACCAGGTGTCGGTCCCATCAATTTCATCCCGAGCGTCGGTGGTGATTCAGGTGCAGAAGATAGTGACCCAATCAGCGCCAAATCAGTATTTACGTTAGAGTGTGTTGAGCCTGTGTACGGAACGGTATACACAGACAGTATCATCATTGAAACTACCGGAACGATCGAAGAACGCTAGTCAAACGCCAGGTAGTAATACACCGCGCCCGCTCGAAGGAGCGGGCGCGGTGATATACTACATATATATGGAACCACAGCCACCATCGGCTAGTGTGCCACCGCGTCATACCTCGATTACCATAGTGGGCATACTACTGACGTTTGTTATTTTATTACTGATTGTATTTTTCTTTGCCAGAGATTATTTCAAGAATTATTTCACTCAAGAAGAGGTAATGCCTGCGCCAGTCACGACCGTTAAAAATGAATTCTCCGACATGTTACTTCTGTCGAAGGTCGGAGCATATACTGTCACCCAATCGACGACTTCTCCTGTTCCATATGCGATCGGTATACCGGAGTTGTTTGAACGATTTAGTCAGTCACGTCTCACCGTAATACAAGAGGGAAGCGAGTTTGTGGTTCGTGAAAATGACCAAGAACGCTTTCGTTCATCGCTACCGATCACTTCGCTTTCAGTAACACCAAATACCAAATTGATTGCGTACTCTAGCTTGGAATCGAGTGAGGCTGATCAAAAAGTGGCTATCCCGGCACCATTTCAAGTCGAGAACATTGCGCACGCAGAAATCTCTGTGTATTTTCCGCAGACCAACACGGTCAAACGAATCGTAAACGGCCATGCTCCGATGTTTGTGAACGACCAGGAATTCATCTTCCTTAGTCCTTCCGGTGTGTACCGATACAACCTTACGCGAGGGGAGGCCACGCAGTTGATTGATCGCGAACTTTCAGTGGTGGGAGATCCGGTGCTTTCAACTGATTCGACGCAATTTGCCTTTTATGATTTTAAAGAGAGGGCAACCCTGGTGTACGAACTCAAGGATGGTGGCGCAACCTTGAAGACCTCTATTCCAGAATTGCTTCTCTCTCCAGCGCTGCATCGTGGCGTATTGTATAGCCTTCGCAGTACCGAGAAGGGTACAGAAGTGTTGCGGTTTAATCTCATAACCGGTTCGAGTACTCAGATATTCACTGCACCGTCTGAATTATCGGTTCATCGCATCACCTTTTAAGTATGACTAAACTATTTAGTGTGAACTGTGTACTGAATGTGATCGCCATCTTGTTCGTGGCGATGGGTCTTATCATCATGTGGATGCTTACACAGCAGAATGTAGAGGCGTATCACTTGGATCAAATAGATTCCTGTAATGACAATTTTGGATACGGTGATTGTAGTTTAAATGAAGCGAACGCCTCGGCCGCCTGTGCTGCGGCAGGAGGATCGTTTGCGTCGTCATATATTCCGCAAATGTGTGAAGGTACCACCTGTTCGAGTGGATTCTTTTTATACACCTGTTCCGTCCCGCATCCGGTAGAGACCTGTGCTACCAATCCTTCAATGGATGGTTGTCCGTGTACTAAGGCAAATGCATGCAACACAACGTCCGGAAGTTATAGTGGGGGAATATGTGCTGCTCCCGAGCCAGAAGCGTGTGTGATATGTGATGCAAATATGGGAAGTATCTGTAATGTAAATGCGTGTGGGGTAGCGGGCGGAACCGTTCAATGCGATGGTTCTTGTTCAGGCGGTGTGCCGTATACCAGTGCCGGGAATTATTGTGAATCGGGCGCTAACTCTTGCGGTATGACCAATGGAGGCTCACTTGATTGTAGCGGTAATTGCTCGGCGAGTGTACCATCAGATGCATTTTGTTCAGCCTGTGTTGCATACGAAGGTACACCGTGTTCAGCTTCAAACTCCTGCGGTATGAGTAACGACGGACTCTATCAGTGCGACGGCTCCTGTTCGGTTGGTGCTCCATCTGAGGCGCTCTGTGGAGGAGGATGTGTCGTCAATGAGGGTGAGGCATGTTCAGCTTCAAACTCCTGCGGTATGACCAACGGCGGTACGATCTTGTGTAGTGGTGCGTGTTCAGCAGTCGCACCTTCTGAGGCGCTCTGTGGAGGAGGCGGCGGTTGTGTCGTAAACGAAGGCAACGCCTGTACACGTACCAATTCTTGTGGACAATCAAATACCGGAGCTATCGAGTGTGATGGTTCATGTTCCGTGAGTGCTCCCGCAGAGAGTGGTTGCCCCGCGCCGCTACCACCACCAAGCCTGTCCATTAATGCTGATCGTACCAATGTGCGCAAAGGGGAGACCGTTCGCATTAGCTGGGATGCCAATACAACCGAACCGTACGACTGTGTCGTGTTTGGGCCAGGTATTGCACCGCCTATCACCTTTAATCCAAGTAGCGATGGAGATGCTGGCGCTCGAGACAGCGCACCGATTAATGCAAAATCAGTCTTTACGTTACAGTGTACTGAGCCTGTGTATGGAACGGTGTATTCAGATTCGGTATCTGTTGAAACTACCGGTGGAATAGAGGAAATATAAAGCCCGAATACAATTATCCACCAAGTTAAGACGGTACTATACACTCGCAAGGTACAATCAGAGTATGGAATACGAAGAGCCTTCAGGTAACAACGTTATAAAAGAACGCGTTTCTCGTCGTACCATAGGGATGGTAATTATTGTTGTGCTACTCCTCATTATTGGGGCTGTAGTTGCTACGCTTTGGTACACACCCTCTTTTAGTATTAATGTACGGACGGCATGGAGCGCACTAACGTTGTCTGGGGAATTAGAAACAGCACAGTTTCTCACCGAAAGCGAACAGGGAACTGTGTTCTACACCAAGAGCGGACGCGGCTTCACCAACGCTCCAACTGAAGGAGTATTGGTTTCTCATACCGAATCCGCAGCCGGCTCAGCCTCAATTATTCGAACTCTGGATGGAAAAGAGTATAGAATCGTGGTAAACGGTAAAACTGTCCTGTCCTCTCCCGCCCATAAAGCTCACATTGCCCTCGCACCAAATGGTAAGAATGTTGCATTTTCAGAAACAGTGATAGCTGATATTTCTGCTCCCGCTGAAATGCTTTCGATTATCACCCTCTACCCTGCTGAGTGGAGTGTTAGAGTTATGGACGTTGAAACGGGAACTATGGTAACAGCCGGGACCGGAATAACACCGGTGTTTGTTGATGATCAGCACGTTACGCGTGTGGCGCCACGTGGCGTGTATTCCTTTGACCTCGCGACAGGTCGTAGTACTGCGCTCCTCGAAAAAGCATTTCCGGTTGCTTCCTTGAATATGCTTGTTTCGCCGGATAGAACAAAGATGGCAATCTATAACAGAAATGAGAACTCAGTCATTGTGTATAAAATTTCTAGCATTGGTGCTGAGGAAGTAATCACGCTGAACCCGGGAAATAAAGTAATGTCACTCACTCTCGGTAATGATGGGCTATACACCTTGCGTACCAGTAAGTGGGGAACTGAATTCCTACAACAAAATCTCGTAGATGGTAATCAAAAGGTTGTTGATACTATTCCAGAAGATCTCCGTATTAATCGGTTACTAATCTCCTCAATATGATTTCATTTCTGAAAATGGCTGTTCCGCTGACTCCTACGCTCGTACGCCGCCTCCTGATCGTTTTCTCAGTTTTCTTCGCGATGGGTATTGTGCTCTTCAGTCATTCCCAAGTGACGAATGCTCAACTGACTTATCAAATGGACCTGTGGCATTGGTCAAATTGGGATGGGTTCGTTTGTTCCGGTGGGTGGGGAAATTGTAACTTCCTTTGTAACGCCGCAAACGCGGGGCGTGGCTGTGAAACACACACGTGTCTTGCTACCTACGAGTATGATAGTGAGGGAAATTTGGGAAATATCAGGCGTGAAGATTGGGTATGTAATACGTATGGTACCGCATGTACACTAGATCATTCTTGTGCTGCAAATACGTGTAATGATAGTACTTGTGTCGGAACAAACGCTGATTGCAGCACAGTTGTTTTGGACGGCACACTCGATTGTGGACCAGTTTGTGACGCTAACATGGGAAGTGCTTGTAATGTAAATGCTTGTGGTGCAGCTGGAGGAACTATTCAATGTAACGGTTCCTGCTCCGGAGGAACGCCAGCAGTAGTAGACGCCTGTCCAACCGATCCCGGAGACCAATGTAATCTTTCTGAGTGTTCGGTATGTGTACCAAATACTGGGGAGGAGTGTAATTTTAACGCCTGTGGAGTAGCGGGTGGAACCGTGGAGTGTGGTGGTTCTTGTTCCGGTCCAGAGATAGCTTGTACTCCTCCCGCGAACCATCTATACATCAGATCAACAGAATTTGGACCAAATGACACCAATATCTCCCTTACCCTCGGTGATCGTGTTTGGTTTGACTATCAATGTAACGCAACACCAAACGACGGAGTAAATATTAGAAATACCAACCCTGCACATCTCTGGATTAATTCACCTGGAGCCATACCTGGCCCAGCCACTGGGGTGGTAATGAACCGTCCGCGTCTTGTCGGCACCTACTCATACTTTTTGCGATGTTTCACGGGAGCAGGACCGGTTGATCCGGCAGGTGCAGTGGTCACTGTGAATGTTGCCCCACCACCACCTCCGCTTGTTGAAGTAGAAATAAACAATAGTGGTGTATGGACCACGACCCCTCCGACTCTCAATGCAGGAGATACAGTTAAGGTTCGTTGGGATGCTCGGTACGCATATTATCGCAATTATGCAGTCGGAGGATTCCCAAATCTCTGTACTGGTTCAGGATTCAATAATGGTGGTCAAAATACCAACATGACCGGCATCACCATCACCGCTCCGGCATCCGGTACGTCACTTGACCTTAGACTTAATTGTTCGGAGCGATCCTCTTACGACGGTTCGGTTACCTACTCAGCGAACAGCAATCTCGTCCGACTAACCTCTGCTGGTGTTGCTCCAAACCACCTCTTCGTCCGAGCATCAGAATTTGGAGCAAATAATAGCAATCTTTCTATTACACTAGGTGATCGCGTTTGGTTCGATCTCAAATGCGAAAATACTCCAATTGACGGGGCAAATATAAGAAATTCAAACCCTGCTTACTTGTGGACAAACTCACCGGGTCAAATACTTGGGGTAGCAACACAGGTGGTAATGAACCGTCCGCGCTTGACGGGCACCCATTCCTTCTTCCTTCGATGTTACACAAGTTCAGGAATAGTAGATCCAGCCGGGGCTGTCGTCACCGTTACTGCTACACCACCACCACCGCCAACGCTTGAAGTAGAAATAAACAATAGTGGTGTATGGACCACGACCCCTCCGACACTCAATGTGGGAGATACGGTACGAGTGCGATGGAATGCAAATTATCTCTACTATCGTAACTACGCAGTCGGAGGATTCCCGAATCTCTGTACTGGCTCCGGCTTTAATAATGGTGGTCAAAATACCAACATGACCGGCACCATCATCACCGCTCCGGCGCCGGGGACATCAGTTAATTTGAGCCTTAATTGTTCCGAACGATCGTCGTATGATTCATCGATTACGTACTCAGCGAGCAGTAATGTGGTGACGTTGTCTACTACAGCAAGTCAACCTAATTTGACCACACCTTCAATCAGCCATACCGTGAGTGGATATTCAGCGGTAACGGGAATGTACACTTCTCTCAACCTCATTTTCTCTACCAGAAATGACGGAACTGCAAGTACAGGAGTGCCTGCCGGCTATCTTGTGGAGCTCGATAGAAACAACGACGGAACATTTGAGGAATCTAAATCCACCAGTGTCATTGGTATTCTTGGAGCAGGAGTGACTTCTCCCAACATTTCAGAAACATTCTCTAATGTTCCTTTAGGTACCATCCGTGCCCGAGTGACAGTTGATACCGGAGATGTGATTGATGAAATAAATGAAGGTGACAACTCTCGAACGGTCACTCTAGGCGTTTTGCCTGAAGACCCCGGACTTTCCCTGCAGCCGAGTCGAGACTTTGTTCGTGGTGGTGAGGCCGTGACACTTTCTTGGTCGGCCACTTCTACAGCTATACCAATGAATTGTCGCCTCTTTGGTCCAGGTGTGGATCGATCGTTCGTTCTTAATGCTGCGAACGTTCCTGGTTCTTGGCCAACCCAACCCATTTGGGCAAAATCAGAATTCACTCTTACATGCACTGAAACGACTACCGGCACAGAGTTTACCGAAAGAATGGTTATTCAAACCACTGGAACGATTGAGGAGCGATAATAAGCTGTGTTCATTCTACGCAGGTGTGGAAACGTAACACTAAAAAGAGAGCTTGTGGTGTATTCTATAGGTAAAATATATTAATTCCTTATGCCTGTGCTTCGAACCAAAATTCTCTTACCCATACTCGCGCTCATTATTGGTATAGGGGGTGGCTACCTTTTCTATACGTATTACCCCGGGTTCCAAGAAATTGCTCCCCCCGATCCCATAGTGTTTCCACTCCCTGAGGATCTAAAGAGCTACTATTTCTATAAGAAGGCAGGTGAGGGTGGATACTATTTTGAAAACGGAAATTTTGTTTCGGTAGACGCACCTCAAAACATTGAGCAAACAAGAAAACAATCATCACCTGACGGTACAAAGAAGGTATACACAAAGAGTATTGCACCCAGCATGAAGGTGGATGGGGAAGTAGTGTCTGTTGATTTTTCTAAATGGTCTGTCGTCGTTGAAGAGGGGGGAAATGAAAGACCTTTAGCAAATGGCTACGCGCCGCGTTTTCTTGATAATGACCATCTTGCTTATTTCTCATCACTTGGCATTGTTGTCTACAACTTTAAAAACAATACTTACCAACTAGTCTTTCGGCGTCCAGAGGGTGTGTTGCTTGGTGGGGAAGTTCAATATTCTCCCGACGCCTCAAAAGTACTCTGGGTTGATGCTAAAACAGGTCAAAAATTCGTAGGGATGATTGCTCCGACTCGGTATGAAAACAAACACGTGTTTGCAGGTTCAGAGGTGTTGATTCTGACTGATACTACTGTCTATGAATTTGCCTTCGTTCCCGAAGGGACGGCATTTTTCAACCGAGGCTTTGATGGGAGTGATCGAACACGTTCTGTGACATTTCCACCAGAATTGGGTATTAGAGGTGCTATTCGTTAACCTGTATCTATGAAAACTCTCTCTGTTCGACTCATAATTCTCGCAAGTCTCTACGCATTTTCAATCGTGTTCTTTATTGCGTGTCTCTTTATAAATAGCACTCCCAGCTTTGCGCAAGGTGCTTGTGGTACAAATATCTGCGCTTCAGGATACGTGGAGCAGTGTTTTAATGACGGTTCAGCCTGGTGTGTGCCCGCCCCCGGAGAACCAGATGAGCACTGTGCTCGTATTCTGCCTGATGGAACGATTCAAGATATCTGTCGAGACGGTTGTTCGCCTATAAATGGCCAACCGTGTACCTCAAATGCAAACTCATGTGGCATGACTTCTTCCGGTACCTACGATTGTACGTCGTACTGTAACGCGGAAACTCCTTCCGATGCCCTTTGCGCACCACCACCCGACACACCACCGGTGTGTGATGGGGGTGTGGCGCCTGAATGGCAGGGTGATTGTATGGTTGACCCAGTCAGTGGAGCTATCGTAGGTTGTTGGGTATGTCCAGAACCTCCACCACCTCCTCCACCCCCAGATCCTCTCTGTGATAACGGTTCACCTGGACCATACCCAACTTGTCCACTTCTGCCTCCACCACCTCCACCCGAACCAGTTTGTTCGAACGGTTCACCTGGACCATACCCCGACTGTCCGCTTGTTCCTAGTTGTGTTCCGTATGAAGGAGCGGTGTGTGGAGCGAACGCCTGTGGTGAAGTAGGTACCTATGACTGCTATGGTAATTGTTCACTTCCAGCACCGGTAGATATCTGTGGTGATGCTGGTCTTCAGTGTACTGTGGATGAGTGTAGTGTCCCTTGTGATTCCGCGGCGGGAAGTAGTTGTGGCGCCAACGCCTGTGGTGATTCTGGCACCGTCCAGTGTGATGGTAGTTGCGCCCTTCCGGCAGCAGTCGATGCTTGTCCTTCTGATGGAGGTCTGCAGTGTAGTGTGTCGGAATGTAGTCCGAGCTGTGTGGTGAACGAAGGTAATGCGTGTACACGCACAAACTCATGTGGCGAATCAAATACCGGATCGATCCAATGTGACGGTTCATGTTCGGTCAGTGCACCATCCGATGCTACCTGTCCAGTCCCGCTTTCACCACCAACGCTGTCAATCACTTCTGACCGCTTGCAGGTACGAAAAGGAGAGACGGTACGTATTACATGGGACGCAAACACTACCGCTGCATTTAATTGCGCCACCTATGGTCCTAATTTTGGTCCCTTCAACTTTACGCCGAGCGTTGACGGTGATTCGGGTACAAGAGAAAGTGCGCCAATCAGCGCTAAGTCAGAGTTCATTCTTGAATGTATCGATCCAGGGTATGGAACGCGGTATATCGATACTGTTATAGTAGAAACTACAGGTACTATTGAAGAACGGTAGGGTATTCAAAAAACGTCTCTAGGTTTAGAAACGTAGTAATCAAGCAACTATAAACATATGGATCCGATCACAAATCAGATGTCCTATGCTGACTCGGATCATATCCGAAGAAATTACAGATCGCTTTTAAAGAAGCTGGCCATAGTGTTTCTCTGTGCCGCTGTCATCGGAACACTGACAGGATTGTTTGTGTGGCCGATTCCACAAATGAGAGTAGCTGAAAATATCCAAATGGTGGAAGACCAATACAACGCCAACAATTTTGATGAGGCATTATCCATCCTCGAGGGTCATCTGAAAGAAGATCCAGATAATAGTACCTACCTGATAAAAAAATCCTTGATCCTCGCGCAAAAGGGAAAGCAGTCACTCAAAGAAGAAGAGTTTGGGCCAAAAGCTGCGAGCGCTGCTGAAGCAGCAATCGCGCTCTATCCAAACGAGAGCGAAGCGTATCGAGCGCTCGGCTACGCGTATGAGATTCAAGAGAAGTATGAAGAGGCTCATAGCGCGTATGATCAGGCGCTTTTACTCGACCCCGATAACGCGCGGGCACTCTACGGGAAAGGACATACCTTTGAGCTTGAGGGAGATATGATTTCTGCTGAGGAACGCTATCGCTCTGCCTTGCTGAAGGATCCAATGTTCGATGAAGCATATGTAGGAGTGGGTCGTGCCCTCGCACAAAAGGGTGAGGGTGAGGAAGCGGTCGAGCTTCTTACGAAGGCATTTTGGTTAACGCATAACATTCGTTTGAAAGCTGAGGCACTCACTGTGGTGGCGAGCGTTGCACTCATTGAGGCAAGTATGGAGGAAGCGATAGGTGCTGCCGAGCAAGCGATCACTATTGATCCTTCTTACTCAAATGGGTGGTACATCTACGGCAAGGTGCTCTACGAGGATTCTTTGAATGAAAAGAAGTACCGTGACACCAGCACACGAAATGCCCTTATTTTAAAATCGATCCAACAGCTTCAGCAAGCGCTACGTCTTAATCCAAATCAGGCGATGGTGCACCATCAGCTCGGAATTGAACTCGGAGCTTTGAAGCGACCGTTTGAAGCATCAGAAGCATTTCGCAAGGGCTTGGCTTCTGTTGATAACGACATTACACTCACCGTCACCGAAAGGATACTGGTAAAACGAAAACTCGAAGAGTCGCTCCAAGCAGCCGTGAAGCAAAATGGAATTCTACAACCACCTAAGTCATTTTGATATG
>JACCDV010342844.1_pt1 | contig 11310 bp, 8 predicted proteins | sample 7446131 | NCBI WGS metagenome assembly JACCDV01 (sample SAMN15323448, study PRJNA562643) | freshwater metagenome | isolation source: river surface water | place: USA:Blue River Watershed | collected 2017-08-17
AAGAATCGTTAGACCCCGATTGACCCCTGATTTCCCACGATTCCGCAGTGGATTCCGCAGTTGGAGAGCAGTTGCCAGCTCCGAAATTTGGGTTCGAATTCCTGTTGTTCCGCCCAACACGGAGGGAAAAACACCCTTCGTTTGACCATGCAGCCTGAACCAGCAGACCGGTATGTATACGCACCTGAGCTATCCGAGACAGTGCCAAACGAAGTCAACAGCAAGCCCTGATCGCTTCATCTGATACATTGCAAAGTCACTCATTATTTAATAATGCAATGCAGAAGTCTTGCAAGTCATGCAGCAATTTGCTGATCTCGGATTCGGCGACTACTGGCTACCGATGCGGTGTGACCTATTTCAATCAACCGCCTGAGAACGCAAGATGAAACGCATGGAAACATATCCGGAGACAAACGGGTTGAATGAGTGCAACCAGTACCAGGCGCGTAGCGATCAACTTCGAACGGACTTGTCTTCCCAAAGCCGTTCGGTTTGAGCAATTTTCGTGTTACGAGTCAATTGCTGAATCTATAACTTACGCAGTTTTTTGAGTTGACGGCTCTCAATACCTTGTGTCGAGATGGCTTATGACTGACTGCTAACGGCCGGACTGAGTCGCTTAGCGGCGACCGTCTCTATCCGACCCAACGCCGCCATTCGGACCAATGCTGTCAAGGTCTTTAATTCAGAGAAAGCCGTCCGTCGAACCGAAGAACCTAGTTCATGACACCCTGAACGAAGCCGCCACTGGCTAACCCGCAATAGGGTGACATCAATGAACACAATTAAGCAGTTGTTCAGATTTCAAGTCGGAAACCAGTTAGAGACGCGACGATGTCGCTCGTGTCTGATAAAAAACGCACCACTTGTTGTCAGGGTGCCGTATCAGATTTATTGGTTTTTTCTCTAGCCGCCATTTCTTTCAAGCGCGAGACCATGAATCCTGAAGCCTGCATGAGGTGTTCCCGGGCGAGCTTTTCGGCGGCATCTGGATCACCCACAGCAATGGCCTCCAGGATCGCCGCATGCTGATCCCAAATATCGCGGGGGCTTTGGTCTTGTACGAGCACCTCGCCCATGGCGCGCTGGGTGTAGGTCAGGTGGGTGTCCATGGCAGGGCCAATCAGCGGGTTGCCAGCCAGGTCGTAGATAAATTCATGAAACCGGATGTCGGCAGCAATCATCTTAGGGACCGAACCACTTGCCACCGCCTTGCGGCCGGCATCTATCAATGCAGCGCCCTGTTTGCGCGCCTGTTCCGCCTGCTTTTCAGCAGCCAGCCGGCAGGCCATGCCTTCAATGGCCGCGCGGATCTGGTAGATGTGCTCGACCCGGTCTGGGTTGAGGGGGGTGACGATCAGGCCTCGACCTGCGGCATCGCGCAACACGCCCTGGTTTCGCAGCAGCAAGAGCGCCTGCTGGACGGGCTGGCGCGAGACGCCCAGTGCCTGGGCGATTTGTTCCTGAATAATCCTCTCGCCCGGCTTGAGCTGGCCCGAGGCGATTGAACTTAGCAGTGCATCACGGACTTGCTCAACCAGGTTAGGCGCTTGGGTAATGGCTTTCATAGGTCAGCTAGTCTAGCCTGAGCTTGGCCCCAGAAGAAACCTTTCATGCGGTGGTGACACTCATCTGGTCCCGCAGGATGCGGTGCAGGATTTTGCCGGTGGCGGTGCGCGGCATGTCGCCGTCGGTCACAAAGCGGATCGACTGTGGGCGTTTGTAGCCGGCCATGCGACCACGACACCAGGTGATCAGTTCCGTCTCGCTCAATGACTGGCCATGGTGTAAAACCACTACTGCATGCACGGCCTCGCCCCATTTGTCATGCGGCAACCCAATCACAGCCACGTCCTTGATCTTGTCGTGTTGCCCCAAAATCGATTCCACTTCGGAGGGGTAAATGTTCTCGCCACCGCTGATGATCATGTTGCTCTTGCGATCTACCAGGTGGATGAAACCGTCCGTATCGCGACGCGCCATGTCGCCCACCGAGCACCAGTCGCCATGGAAGGCTTCCGCGGTCTTTTCGGGGTTTTTCCAGTAGCCGTCAAAGACATAGGGTGTATGCGAGAACAGCTCGCCCACCTCGCCATCGGGTACTTCGTGGCCCTGAGCATCCAGTAGCCGGATCGGGCCGGAGCCTGCCCATTCGCGGCCCACCGTCCCTAGTCGCTCGATCTGCTCGTGCGGTCGCAACAGGGTCACCCAGCCGGCTTCGGTGGAGCCATAGAGTTCGTAGAGCTTGCCGTTGCGGAAAAAGTCCATGATGGCGAGCTTGGTTTCCTTGCGTGCCGGGGCCGAGGAGATCATCAGTTTTTCCACCGCGCTGACGTCGTGGCGGGCCTTCACCGATTCGGGTAACCCGAGCATCATGATGTAGTGCGTGGGCACCAGCGAGGTGAAGGTGACATGCTCGGCCGCTAGCGTGGCCAGTAGGGCCTCAGGGTCGAAACTGCGGCGGTCATCGATGACACAGGTGGCACCCAGGTGAACAAAGGTGTGGCTGAAATACAGCGAGTTGGCGTGGCACATGGGCATGACCAGCAGTGCCGTGTCGTTGGGTGTGAAGCCCATCTCCAGCGCGGTGGCCAGTGCGATCAGGGTGCTGCCCTCGTGGCTGCGGATCGCGCCCTTGGGTCGGCCGGTGGTGCCCGAGGTGTACATGAGTGCGCTCATGTCGCTCGGGTACACCTGCACCGCGTCCAGGTCAGTGGGGGCGCTCTCGATCAACTGCTCGTATCGGGTCCAGCCGGCCGGCACCTCGCTGCCGAAACCGATCCAGGCGCCGGGTTCCAGGCCCAAGCTTTGCCGCAAGGGCTCGACCACCGGCGCCAGTGCATCCTGCACGATGAAGGCGCGCGTTTCACTGTGTTCGGCGATGTAGGCGATCTCGGGCGCGGTCAGGCGGAAGTTCAGGGGTACCGCGACCAGCCCGGCGCACGCGAGCGCGGCGTAGATCTCCATCCACTCCATGCAGTTGTAGGCCAACAAGGCCACACGGTCGCCTTTTTGCAGGCCGTTTGCACGCAGGCCTGCGGCCAGGCGTTCGCTTCTTTCATGCCACTGGGCGAAGGTCAGGCTGCGGCGTGAATCGCGCACGGCCAGCTTGCCAGGGCTCAGGCGGGCATGGGTCGCGACGGCGTCGCTCAGGGTGTTCAGGCGGTTCATAAGGTCTCCAAAAGATGCGGCGCGAGGCCGAATAGATGGAGATCATAGTATTCTGAATACAGAATGCACTGGGGAAAATACCGATGTAAATGAACTCTGAATTCAGAATACTTGCGCCTGTCCAGTGGACAACACCCCATCCCGGCGCTCGATGAGCGCCTCCAAAGCCAGGAGACGCCCCATGATCCAACGCAGACAATTTCTTCAGGCGGGCGCCGTGGCGTCCAGCGCACTCATCCCCGGCCTCACCCTGGCGCAAGGCAAGGCGCCCGAGTTCAAGTTCAAACTGGGCACCGACCTGCCCGTCACGCATTCGGTGAACGTGCGTTTGAAAGAAGCGATTGCCGCCATCCACACGGAGACCGGTGGCCGGGTGGCGATCGAGCTGTTCCCCAACAACCAGTTGGGCAGTGACTCGGACATGATGTCCCAGCTGCGCTCGGGCGCCCTGGAGCTGGCAACCTTCCCGGGCACGGTGATGTCCACCCTGATCCCGACCACCGCGCTGACCGGTGCCGGCTTCCTGTTCTCGGGCTACGACAAGGTCTGGGCCGCGATGGACGGCCCGGTGGGCGACCACATCCGCGGCGCCATCGAAAAAACCAATCTGGTGCCTTTCAACACCGTGTGGGACAACGGCTTTCGCCAGATCACGACCAGCACACGTCCGATCCGCACGCCCGAAGACCTCAAGAACTTCAAGATCCGCGTGCGCGTGGTGCCGCTGTGGGTCAACATGTTCCGCTCGCTGGGCGCCGCGCCCGTGAGCCTGCCGCTGTCCGAGGCTTACCAGGCCCTGCAGACCAAGGTGGCCGATGGTCAGGAAAACCCGCTGGCCCTGATCGACACCGCCAAGTTCTTTGAGGTGCAGAAGTACTGCTCGCTGACCAACCACTCCTGGGACGGTTTCTGGTTTGTCGCCAACAAGCCGCTGTGGCAGAGCCTGCCCAACGACATCAAGCAGGTCATGTCGCGCCACATCAATGCAGCGGCCCGTCGTCAGCGCGATGACATCGCGCGCGCCAATGTGGACCTGCAAAAACAGCTGGAAAGCAAAGGGCTGGTGTTCAACACCGTGGACACCGCCGCTTTCCGCAAGACTTTGCAGGCCGGTGGCTTCTACACCCAGGTCAAGGACCGGTTTGGTCCTGAAGCCTGGTCCCTGCTGCAGCCCTACGTTGGCCAGAGCGTCTGAGGTGAACCATGAGTGCCCAGCTTGACAGTCTGGACCACCTGTCTGCCGGCTTGCCGGCAGGCATGGGGTCACGCCCGCACTTGGCGGTGGTCAACTTCGCCGAAAAAACCATCGGCAAAACGGTTGAAGTGGTCGCCGCGACATTGATCGCTGTGGAGGTCGCCATCCTGCTGGCTGGCGTGGTCTCCCGCTACTGGTTGCATGCGCCGCTGGTGTGGGGCGATGAGGTCGCTTCACTGCTGTTCCTCTGGCTGTCGGTGCTGGGCGCGGTCATCGCGTTTCGCCGAGGCGAACACATGCGCATGACGGCGCTGGTGGCCAAGCTCAGTCCACACAAGCGCGCGATGGCCGACACGCTGGCCATCGCGGCCTCGCTGGGCTTTCTGGTCATGCAGGTGCCCGCCGCATTCCGCTACGCCCATGAGGAGGCCGCCATCCTCACGCCAGCGCTGGAAATTTCCGCCGCCTGGCGGGCGTCTGCCTTGCCGGTAGGACTGGCGCTGATGGCGGTGATCACGCTGCTTCGGCTGCTGCGGCAATCCTCAGGCAAACAGGCTTGGGGGTCTTTGCTGGCCGTGGCGGCGGTGTTCGCGGGCATGCTGGCCATTGCCCCCGTATTCCAGGGTCTGGGCCAGATCAATTTGCTGATTTTCTTTGTCGGCATCACCGGTCTGTGCGTGTTTGCCGGCGTGCCAATCGCCGTGTCTTTTGGTCTGGCCACAATGGGATTTTTGGCACTGACCACGCGCTTGCCGGTGGGCGTGATGATCGGCCGCATGGAAGAGGGCATGTCGCACGTGGTGCTGCTGTCGGTGCCGCTGTTCGTGTTCCTCGGCTTGCTGATTGAAATGACCGGCATGGCCCGTGCCATGGTGGCTTTCCTGGCCAGCCTGCTTGGGCATGTGCGTGGTGGCCTGTCGTATGTGCTGCTGGGTGCGATGTACCTGGTGTCGGGCATTTCCGGCTCCAAAGTCGCCGACATGGCGGCTGTGGCCCCGGTGCTGTTTCCGGAAATGCGCCAACGCGGCGCCAAGGATGGTGACCTCGTGGCCCTGCTGTCGGCCAGCGGCGCACAGACGGAAACCATTCCGCCGAGCCTGGTGCTGATCACCATCGGTTCGGTCACCGGGGTGTCGATTGCCGCCTTGTTCACGGGCGGCATGTTGCCCGGCCTGGTGATGGGCCTGGCGCTGTGCGTGGTGATCGGTTGGCGTTACCGCAACGAAAACCTCGAACATGTGCGCAAAGCCAGCCGCCATGAAGTGGGCAAAGCCCTGCTGGTGGCCCTGCCGGCGATTGCCCTGCCGTTCGTCATCCGCGCTGCGGTGGTCGAGGGCGTGGCCACGGCCACCGAAGTGTCCACCCTGGGCATCGCCTACGCGGTGCTGGCGGGTCTGGTGTTCTACCGCCAGTTCGACATGAAGCGGCTCATGCCCATGCTGGTAGAGACAGCGGCCCTCACCGGCGCCATCCTCTTCATCATCGGCACCGCCAACGGCATGGCCTGGTCGCTCACGCAGTCGGGCTTCTCGGCGCAGCTCACGCAACTCATGGGCGGTTTGCCAGGCGGTACCGCCATGTTCCTGCTGGTGTCGGTGGTGGCTTTCATTGTGCTGGGCAGTGTGCTCGAAGGCATTCCCGCCATCGTGCTGTTTGGCCCCCTGCTCTTCCCGATCGCTCGCCAAATGGGTGTGCATGAAGTGCACTACGCCATGGTGGTGGTGCTGGCCATGGGCATCGGCCTGTTTGCCCCGCCTTTTGGTGTCGGTTATTACGCTGCCTGTGCGATCGGTCGTGTCGACCCGCGCGAGGGCATGAAGCCGATCCTGGGTTACGTCCTGGCCCTTTTGGTCGGCCTGGCCGTGGTCACCGCCGTGCCCTGGATCTCGACAGGCTTTCTGGACGCCTGAACAACCTTGAAGGAAATCACATGAGTTCACCTTTGGTGACCGAGCGCAGCACGGCTGCCTGGATCGCGCGCTGCCTCAAAGCGCGTGGCATCGACCGCGTCTTTGCCCTGTGCGGCGGTCACATCATGCCGCTGTGGATGCGGCTGGACGCCGAGGGCATCCGCATCATTGATGTGCGCGACGAACGTGCCGCTGTCTACATGGCCCATGCCCATGCCGAGCTGACCGGTCAGGTGGGTGTAGCCCTGGTCACCGCCGGCCCCGGCGTGACCAACGCAATGACCGGCATTGCGAACGCCCATGTGGCGCGCGCTTCGGTGCTGGTGCTCTCGGGCACGCCGCCGCGTGCACAGGAAAACCGCGGCGCCCTGCAGGACATGGTGCACACCGAGTTCGTGCGACCGCTCACGCGTTACGCCCGCACTGTGCGCGAACCCGATCTGGTGATGCAGGAGCTTGACGAAGCCTTGGCCCGTGCGCAGGGCATTGGCAGCGAGCCTGGCCCGGTGTACCTGGACTTACCGGTCGACACGCTGCGTGCCGAGCCGAGCGCGGCGATGCAGCTGCCCGAATGGCTGACGCCACGGCGCAAGCCGCGCCTGCAGCCCGACCCGGCAGCGGTCGCCGAGGCGGTCGAAGTGCTGTGGTCGGCACGCCGCCCGCTGGTCATCAGCGGACGCGGCGCGCGTGGCGCCAGCGCACCGCTGATTCGCCTGCTCGACAAGCTCGGGGCGGTTTACCTGGACACCGGCGAGAGCCGAGGTCTGGTGCCCGAGTCGCACCCTTCGGTGGTGGCGGCCATGCGCGGCACGGTCATGACAGAGGCCGATGTGGTCATCACCCTGGGCCGCAAGCTGGACTTTCAGCTGGCCTATGGTTCGCCGGCGGTGTTTGGCGAAGCACGCTTTGTGCGTATTGCCGACACCCCGACCGAGATGCGCGACAACCGCCGTGGTGCCGCCGAGGTGCTGGGCTCGGTCGATGCTGCACTCGAAGCGATTTTGGCCGCAGCCGGCGACCGCACACCGGCCTGCGACCGCCACTGGGCGCAGCAAGCACGTGCCGGTCACGAAGCACGTTCTCAAAAGCTGCTGGCCTCCATGCGCCAGGCCCCTGCAGGCAAAGACGGCCGCATGCACCCCAACCGCCTGCTGGCGGCCCTGCGCGATGCGCTGCCGGCCGGCAGCGTGGTGGTGGCCGATGGCGGCGACTTTTTGAGCTTTGCACGCGTGGGTTTGCCTGCATCGACGTATCTGGACCCTGGCTCGCTGGGTTGCATCGGGGTCGGCACCCCATTTGGTGTGGCCGCCAGCCTGGCATTGCCCGAGCGCACCGTGGTGGTGGCCACCGGCGATGGCGCCTTTGGCTTCAACGCCATGGAGATCGACACCGCCGCGCGCCACCAGGCACCAGTGCTGATCGTGGTGGCCAACAACGGCTCCTGGGCCATTGAAGTGCGCGACCAGCAAGAGACCCACGGCAAGGTGGTGGGCACGCACCTGCAGTACGCCGACCACGCCGCCATGGCGCGTGGCTTTGGGCTGCACGCCGAGCGCGTGGAGCGCGTTGAAGACCTTCCCGCCGCCATCGAACGGGCCCTGCACAACCTGCCGGCCCTGCTCGATGTGGTGGTCACACCCGAGGCGGCCTCGTCGGACGCCAAGTCGGGCCTGGCCTGGGTGCCGGACCTGCAAGGCCTGGGCGCCTGGGACGAGGCCGAGGAACGCTGGAGAAACACACAAGGAGGATCGAATTGATCGACTTCGCACTCACCCCCGAACTCAAGGACCTGCAGCAACGGGTGCGCAGTTTCATTGCCGAGCAGATCATCCCGATGGAGTCGGACCCGCGCCAGGGACCGCACGGCCCCGATGAATCGCTGCGGCTGGAACTGGTGGCCAAAGCGCGCCAGGCGGGCTTGCTGTCGCCACATGCCGAAGCCGAGTACGGTGGGCTGGGGCTGAGCCATGTTGGACGCGCCATCGTCTTTGAAGAAAGCGGCTATTCCACGCTGGGCCCGATCGCCATGAACGTGTTCGCGCCCGACGAAGGCAATATGCACCTGCTGCATGCCGTGGCCACCCACGCGCAAAAGGAGCGCTGGCTGCGCCCGCTGATCGAAGGCCGCATCCGCTCGTGCTTTTGCATGACCGAACCGGCGCCCGGTGCAGGCTCCGACCCGTCCTTGCTTGCCACCACCGCGGTGCCCGATGGCGAGGGGTGGCTGATCTTGGGCCGCAAATGGCTCATCACCGGAGCCGATGGCGCCGCCGTCGGCATCGTCATGGCCAACGTCCCCGGTGCGGGGGCGACGATGTTCCTCACGCCCATGGATGCGCCCGGCATTCACCTGGAGCGCAACATGGACACGCTCGACCGGTGCTTTCCTGGTGGGCATGGCGTGTTGCGATTTGAAAATCTGCGCGTCGGTCCGGCCGATGTGCTGGGCGAAGTGGGACAAGGCTACCGCTATGCGCAGGTGCGCCTGTCGCCCGCGCGGCTGACGCACTGCATGCGCTGGTTGGGCGCCGCACGCCGCGCCCACGATGTGGCGCTGGCCTATGCCCGCACACGCCAGGCCTTTGGCCGCCCGATCGGGCAGCACGAGGGCGTGGGCTTTGCATTGGCCGATAACGCCATGGACCTGCATCTGGCCCGCCTGGCCACCTGGCACGCCGCCTGGGTGCTGGACCAAGGCGGTCTGGGTCTGCAGGATTCGAGCCGCGCCAAGGTCATCGTTTCCGAAGCGGTCTGGCGCGTGGTGGACCGCTGCGTGCAGACCCTTGGCGGTCAGGGCGTGACTGGCGAGACCATCGTTTCACGCATCTTTTCCGACATCCGGGGCTTCCGCATTTACGACGGCCCGTCCGAAGTGCACCGCTGGAGCCTGGCCAAGCACCTGATTAAAGGCACCGCCACGGAGTGCACGCCATGAGCCGTCTGCCCGATTTCCGCCTGGATGGCCAGCGGGCGCTGGTCACCGGCGCGAGCAGCGGTCTGGGCCTGCACTTTGCACACACCCTGGCTGCAGCAGGGGCCGAGGTGTTGTTAGCCGCACGGCGCAAGGACCGGCTCGATGGCGCGGTGCAGGCGCTGCGCGATGCTGGGCAGTCGGGCAGCGCGGTGGCGCTGGACGTGTGCCATGCCGCCAGCGTGAACAGCTTGGTAGAGAACCTGGCCGCGGCCGGCCAATTGCCCGATGTGGTGGTCCACTGCGCGGGTGTGGCGGTGTCCAAGCCCTTGCTGGAACAGACCGCAGCCGACTGGGACCAGGTGCTGGACACCAACCTCAAGGGTGCCTGGCTGCTCGGACAGGCCTGGGCGCGCCACCGTGTGGCGGCAGGCCTGGGCGGGGTCCTTGTCAACATCGCCTCCATCACCGGTGAGCGCGTGGCCGGGGGCGTGACGCCTTATGCCGCCTCCAAAGCCGGGCTGCTGCACCTCACGCGTCAAATGGCACTGGAGCTGGCCAAACACGGCATCCGCGTGAACGCCCTGGCGCCAGGCTACGTGCGCACCGATCTGAATGCGGACTTTCTGGCCAGCAGTGCCGGAGAGCGTCTGCGCAGCCGCATTCCGCAGCAACGCTTTGGCGAACCGACCGACCTCGACGGGCCCTTGCTGCTCCTGTGCAGCGCTGCTGGCGCTTTCATGACTGGCAGCGTGGTGTGCGCTGACGGCGGCCATCTTGTGAGTAGCCTGTGAGTCCGCTTGAACAACAGGCTCTGACCGCATGGTGGACGCGCGAGATCGGTCCTTTGTCTGCGCCATTGCAATTCGAAGTCCTGGCCGGTGGCCAGTCCAACCCCACCTATCGCGTGCGTTCAGGCGCGCAGCGCTGGGTGTTGCGCAGCCAGCCCACAGGCAAACTGCTCGCATCGGCCCATGCGGTCGACCGCGAATTCCGCGTCATGCAGGCGCTGGCCCACACCGATGTGCCGGTACCCACGATGGTGGCGTTATGCATGGACCGCAGCGTGATCGGCCGGGCCTTTTACGTCATGTCCTTCGTCGAGGGCCGGTGCTTCATGGACCCCAGTCTGCCCGGCTTATCAGTGGCGGAACGTGGGTCCATCTACGCCGAGCTGCAACGCGTGGCGGCGGCGATCCACCGTGTGGACCCGTTTGCGGTCGGACTGGAAGGCTACGGGCGCGCCGAGAACTACCGCACGCGCCAGCTGCAACGTTGGACCACGCAGTACCGCGCCACGCAGACCGAGACCATCGAATCGATGGACCGGCTGATCGACTGGCTCGAACGCCATGCACCCGCAGCCGCCTCGACCGGTCTGGTGCACGGCGACCTGCGCCTGGACAACATGCTGTTTCACCCCACCGAACCACGTGTGCTGGCGGTGATCGACTGGGAGCTCTCGACCCTAGGTGATCCGGAGGTGGATTTCGCTTACCACTGCATGGTCTGGCGACTGACCTCGCAGGAGTTTCGCGGCATGCGTGAACACGATCTTGCCGCGTTGGGTATTCCCTCGGAACACGAGCATCTGCAGGCCTGGTGCCACCTGACGGGTCGCCAGCCGCCACCGCACTGGGATTACCTGATGGCCTTCAACATGTTCCGCCTCGCAGCCATCCTGCAGGGCATCCGTTTTCGGGCTAAACAGGGCAATGCCACCTCGGACGATGCACAGAGCACTGGCGCCCGCGCGCGTCTGCTGGCCGATGCCGGTTGGCGTCTGGCCCAATCGCAGAGCTAAGAGAGGAGCGACCGCTCATGATGGATCTCGTTTAACAACCTAACGATTTGGTGCATTGAGGGAACTGGGTCGGGAATGACTGCAATCAGCTAGGAGCAGGAATTTGAAAACTCGGAACAGACGACAGCTTCTGGCCGGACTGAGTCACTCGACATTGACCGTCGCCACCCGACCCGAAAGCCGTCACTGGTCTTTGGGTTTGGAATGTCTGCTTTCATGCTAAGCCAGCAGGTCTTCGAGCAGTTCATTTTTTTCGGTGAACAGAGGAAATCAATTGAGCAATCGCCTCGAATTCCACCATGTGGGCAGATGTTGA
>JACCDV010142546.1_pt1 | contig 11307 bp, 11 predicted proteins | sample 7446131 | NCBI WGS metagenome assembly JACCDV01 (sample SAMN15323448, study PRJNA562643) | freshwater metagenome | isolation source: river surface water | place: USA:Blue River Watershed | collected 2017-08-17
GCTTCGGTCAGGCCCAGGTGCAGCACATAGTCACAGCGGCGGGCCAGCTCACGGTAAACCGAGATCAAGTCCTGCACGCCCGAGACCTTGCACGAGAGCGTGATCTGGCTGCCATCCATGCCCATGGCCTCGGCACGCTGGGCCGAACCAATCGCCGACTGGATCAGTGCTTCGTACATGACCTGGCGGCCTTCAAAGGGCTGGGCGCGGCGGCTGTTGACGTCCATCAGCTCGGCCAGCAACTCCTGGTCCAGGCTGCCCCAGTTCACGCCGATGCGGACGGGTTTATTGAACTTCTGCGCCACCTCGATCATCTGGCCGAACTGCACGTCGCGCTTGTCGCCCTTGCCCACATTGCCGGGGTTGATGCGGTACTTGGACAGGGTCTCGGCACAGGCCGGGTACTCGGTCAGCAGGCGGTGGCCGTTGTAATGGAAGTCGCCAATCAGAGGCACGTCAATGCCCATCTTGTCCAGCTGCTCGCGAATGTGCGGCACCGCCTGGGCGGCCTCAGGGGTATTGACGGTGATGCGCACCATCTCGGAGCCGGCCAGCGCCAGCTCCTTGACCTGGATGGCGGTACCGATCACGTCCACTGTGTCGGTGTTGGTCATCGACTGCACGCGCACAGGCGCGCCGCCGCCCACGGTGACCACGCGGTTGCCCCAGACCACGCGGGACTGGCGGGTCTTGCGCTGGACGGGTTGGGCAATGGCTATGGCTTGTTCACTCATGGCTGAATGTCAAAACGGGCCGTGGAGGCCTTGGTGTACGGTGTCAGGTCAACATCCTTGCCACCGCGCGTCACTCGGACCAGGTGTGCACGGCCCACCACCACATTCAGCGGGGGCGGGAAGTCAATCGTCTGGGTTTCTCCCCCCTTGAGCAGGCGATTGACGACCAGCTGACCACGTGCGTCACGCACTTCCAGCCAAGTGTCGCCACTGGCCACAATGACCAGGTCCGAGACATGGGCTGGTGCGGACAAGGAAGTCGCAGGCGCTGAGGCAGGCAAGTTGGCAGATGCCGCAGGCTTGACCGGCACCACCGTGATCGGCACAGACGCCGTCGCTGAAGGTGCAGGTGCGGGCATAGCCTGGTCAACGCTGGTCTCTGGCGCAGAAGCAAACGCGACCGGTTCGGAGGCTTCAGTCGGCAGCACCTGCACCGGCTCAACGACCTCTGCCTGCGTCTCATCTGTTGTACTCGGCAAGGGCCACCAGATCAGGGCTGCAGACCCCAACAGCATCAAGCCACCCAACGCCATCACCTGGCGCGACACCCTCAGGCCTGCGCCAGTTCGACGGGCACGAACCGTTTGATGCACCGGGGCGTCGACCGCCGAGGGTCGCAACGCCATGCTGGTGGCCGTTTGAGGCAGCCCCGCCAGCACAGGAGCCGGGTCGATGCCGAGGTGACGGCACATGGATTGCGCCACGGCGCGGACAAAGGCAGGCCCGCGAAAAGCGTCGTATTGGTCGTTTTCAAGGGCCTCCAGCTGGCGTGTGGGCACCTTGAGCGTCACCGACAGCATGGCCAGATGGAGCCCCTTAGCCTCTCGCGCAGCGCGCAGCCTGCCACCGGGCGTCAGGACGGTCGGACTTTCTGGAGACACGGATGAGTCACTGCTGGAGGAATGCATCGCCAGACCTTTCAGTTCGCTGCAGGCAGGATGGGAATGATGTCAGCCGAACGCTGCTGGGCGATGCGTTCGTGGACACGGGTACGGTCCTTGACATCACCGGCCAGCTGACCACAGGCCGCGTCGATGTCGTCCCCGCGCGTTTTACGCACGGTGGTGACGATGCCCGCATCCAGCAGGATTTTGGCGAAGGCCTGCACGCGCGGCTGGGGCGAACGCAGCAGACCGGAAGCCGGGAACGGGTTGAACGGGATCAGGTTGAACTTGCAACGCAGCCCCTGGCGGCCATGATGCTGCACCAGTTCAATGAGCTGACGCGCATGCTCGGGCTGGTCGTTCACACCGTCGAGCATGCAGTATTCAAAGGTGATGAAGTCACGCGGGGCGTGCGCCAGGTAGCGCTCACAGGCCTGCAGCAGTTCATCGAGGGGGTATTTGCGGTTGAGCGGCACCAGGGGGTCACGCAGGGCATCGGTCGGGGCGTGCAGCGACACGGCCAGCGCCACAGGACAATCCTGCGCCAGGCGGTCGATCATGGGCACCACCCCGGAGGTCGACACCGTCACGCGTCGGCGCGACAGGCCGTAACCGTGGTCGTCGAGCATGACCTTCAGCGCCGGGATCAAGGCCGAATAGTTCTGCAACGGCTCGCCCATGCCCATCATCACCACATTGGAGATGACACGTTCATCGGTCTTCAGATGCTTGCGCAGGAAATGCTCGGCAAACCACAGCTGCGCAAGGATTTCTGCTGTGCTGAGGTTGCGGCTGAAACCCTGATGGCCTGTGGAGCAGAAACGGCAGCCAACGGCGCAACCGGCCTGAGAAGACACGCAGAGCGTTCCACGGTCATCTTCTGGAATGAAGACCGACTCCACGGCATTGCCGTCACCCACATCAAAGAGCCACTTGATGGTGCCGTCAGCCGAAATGTGCTGCGTCAGCACCGGCAGCGCGGCAATGTGGGCGGTCGTCTTGAGCTTTTCGCGCAAGGACTTGGCCAGGTCGGTCATCTGGTCAAAGTCGCTGGCGCCCCGCTGGTGGATCCAGCGGAACAACTGCGTGGCCCGGAAACGCTTTTCGCCCAGGCCATCGCAAAAAACGGCCAGACCTTCCAGATCGAATTCGAGAAGGTTGGCCGTCATGGCTGGAATGTCGCCGAAGTCGCGAACAGGTCGCGCGGCGATCAGCGGCTGTAGACGTTCATGCCGGGGAAGAAGAAAGCGACTTCCACAGCGGCGGTTTCAGGGGCGTCGGAGCCGTGCACGGCGTTGGCGTCGATGCTGTCGGCGAAGTCGGCGCGGATGGTGCCAGCAGCGGCCTTCTTGGGGTCGGTGGCGCCCATCAGGTCGCGGTTCTTGGCAATGGCGCCTTCGCCTTCCAGGGCCTGGATCATCACCGGGCCGGAGACCATGAAGTCCACCAGGTCCTTGAAGAAGGGGCGCTCTTTGTGCACGGCATAGAACTGCTCGGCTTCACCGCGAGAGAGGTGAACCATCTTGGCAGCCACAACCTTCAGGCCAGCGGCTTCGAAGCGGGCATAGATCTGGCCGATGACATTCTTGGCCACTGCGTCGGGCTTGATGATGGAGAGGGTGCGTTCGATCGCCATGGTGATTCCTGTAAGAGTGATTTTGAAAGCATTTTTGCCCGTTTGGCAAAGCCGCTTATTCTAACCCGTCACACAGCCTTGCGCCGCACCGGCAAAGCATCTCCCCACCCCTTGCCGGACTTGTCAGCGGCTGCGACCACCCGGTTTGCGGCGTGCGCCCCGGCCCGTGCCGGACGGCCCCTGTTTCTGACGGGTGAAGCTGTCAGCGCCAATGTAGCCCAGGCTGGTGCGCATGGGATCGGGCTGCCCGCCCTGCCCCTGACCCGTGGGACTGCGACCAGGCTTTCTGCGCGGGGCCGCAGGCACGGCGGTACCGGCAAGACCCCGACCACCCGTGCGAGGACTTCGGTCAGGTCGGCCACGGCGGGGGCGCGCTGGCGCCTGAGCACTGCGCTCTGGTGCACCCGCAGCCTTCATCAGGGCGCGGATATCGGCTTCGGCAAGCTCGATCCAGGCGCCGCGACGCAATCCGTGCGGCAACACCATGGCGCCATAGCGAATGCGAATCAGGCGACTGACGGCGTGGCCAACGGCTTCCATCATGCGGCGCACCTCGCGGTTACGGCCTTCGGTAATGGTCACCCGGTACCAGCAATTGGAACCTTCGCCACCCCCGTCTTCGATGGTGCCGAACTGGGCCATGCCATCGTCAAGCATGACGCCGTCCAGCAGCTTCTGTTTTTCCTCATTGGACAAGGCCCCCAGCACGCGGACGGCGTACTCGCGCTCCAGGCCAAACCGCGGGTGCATGAGCCGGTTGGCCAGCTCACCGGAGCTGGTGAACAGCAGCAGGCCTTCCGTGTTGAGGTCCAGACGCCCGACCGACTGCCATTTGCCGTGCTGCAGGCGGGGCAGCTTGCGAAACACGCTGGGGCGATTTTGCGGGTCGTCATGGCTGACGATCTCTCCGGCGGGCTTGTGGTAGGCGATCACGCGGGCCGGAGGCGGCTCGATGCGCACGCGAATCGGCTTGCCGTTGACCTTGATCTGGTCACCATACTGGATGCGCTGCCCGATGTGGGCCGGTTCGTTGTTGACCGAAATGCGCCCTTCCAGAATGAGCTGCTCCATTTCGAGACGTGAACCCAGTCCCGCCTGAGCCAGCACCTTGTGCAGCTTGGGGGAGTCGGCCTGAGGTGCCAATACGCGCTTGCCGTTTTCGAGCGAGGCATTGTCCTGGGCTTCCTCCGCATCGAACTGGCCCGACACCACGTCTGCCAGGTCCACAGGCTTGTAGTGTGGTGTCTCTGCAGGACGTTTTTGGGGAACTTCCGGGGCCGAGGGGTCTTGGTCTTCAATGTTCATGGCTGGTGGCCGGTGTGATCGGCATCGGGGGTGGGGTCTGCCTGCAGGCCAGGTTCGTCCGACGTCTGTTCGGGAACGGGCGGTGCGGTCAGCGCATCCGTCGCGGGCGGACTGACAGCAGCGTCGTCGGCCATGTGGGCAACGGGGTACCCAGTCTCCAGCGGCTCCAGTGCCTCTTCCAGCGAGAGGGTGGGTTGAATGGGGCCATCGTCTGGCACCAGCCCCGCCAGAGCGGACGCCTGGTGATCGACCTGGCTGAGCAGGGGAAGCTGGTCCAGCGAAGACAGTCCCATGTCGTCGAGAAACTGGCGGGTGGTGGCGTACAGGGCCGGGCGCCCCACGGTCTCTCGGTGACCGATCACCTCGACCCAGCCCCGGTCTTCGAGCTGTTTGAGGATCTGCGAGTTGATGGTCACGCCGCGAATGTCCTCCATGTCACCACGGGTGACCGGCTGACGGTACGCGATGATGGCCAGGGTTTCCAGCGCAGCACGGGTGTATTTGGGCGGCTTTTCCGGGTGAAGTCGATCGAGGTAATCGCGCATTTCCGGCCGGCTTTGGAAACGCCAGCCACTGGCGACACTGACCAGTTCGAGCCCGCGGGAGGTCCACTCTTGCTGCAGCTCGGCGAGCATCAGGCGCAGTGTGTCTGCTCCGAGCGCGTCGTCAAAAAGCACCCGCATCTCGCGCAGGGACAGGGGCTGGGCCGTGCACAGCAGGGCTGTTTCAAGGACACGCTTGGCTTGCGCCGTGTTCATGGCTTCGGTCTTTTCGGGAAGGGCGCGCAGGGGCGCGGATCATGCTTGCAAAGGGGAAAGTGCGGGCCAGACGGTCTGCACAAAGACCCCGTGGCCGCCAAAGACGCCACAGGGTCTTCAGTCCGGCCCATTGTATCGGAGGCCCAGGTGCTGCAGTGCCTGGGCCATGTCGGCGGGCAAGGCGGCCGTCCAGACCAGCGGTTGCCCGGTCACGGGGTGAACAAACGCCAGACGCCAGGCGTGCAAGGCCTGACGGTTCATGCCCGCCAGTTCGCCCCCCCCGTAAAGGGCATCGCCGATCAGCGGGTGACCGATGTGGGCCATGTGTACGCGGATCTGGTGGGTGCGGCCTGTATGCAGAACGCAGCGCACGAGACAGGCCTGTTCGTTCTGATCCAGGCACTGGAATGTGGTGTGCGCGGTCTTGCCAGGCTGACGGGTCAGGTCTACCACAGCCATGCGCAGGCGGTTGCTCGCATCGCGTCCGATGGCGGCCTGGACTTCACGCTCGATCGGGCCCGGCCAGCCTCTGTGGCCAATGGCGAGGTACTGCCGACTGACCTCGCGCGCGGCGATCATGCGCACCAGCGCGTCCATGGCGGCACGGGTACGCGCCACCACCATCAGGCCACTGGTGTCCTTGTCCAGCCGGTGCACGATACCGGCACGGGGCAGATCGATGACTGCCGGGTCGAGCGCGAGCAGTCCGTTGAGCAAGGTGCCCTGCCAATTGCCAGGGGCCGGATGCACCACGAGCCCCGCCGGTTTATGGACCACCCGCAAATGGTCGTCCACATAGACGGTTTCAATCGGCATGTCCTGCGGCACAAAGGCGCGAGACTGCGGCGTGGCACGCAGGGTGATGCTGACTTGCTGACCCGAATGCACCTTGACCGATGCCTTGGTGACCACGCGGGCGTCGATCTGTACATCGCCGGCCTCGACGCGCTGCTGGAGATAGCTGCGCGAGAACTCGTCAACCACGATCGCCAGCGCTTTGTCCAGCCGCTGACCGTGCAAGGCAGGATCAATCCGAAACTGCCTGAGCTCGGCTTCCTCTGCACCGCCGACCACTTCATCAGGAAGGTCGGAAGGCCAATCGGTTTCGGGGGCGGTCGATATAATCAATTGCAATGAAAAATTCTGGGATGCCAAGGATGGAGCGCACTGGATTATCGATGGTTCCTGCCACCCTCGGCCTGGTCGCGGGCCTGTTGCTTGCAGGTTGTTCCAGCACGCCCCAGGATGTCACCAAAGGCTGGACGCCCGAACGCATCTATTCGGAAGCCCGGGATGAAGTGTCGGCAGGCGCCTGGGACAAGGCCATCGGCCTGTTTGAAAAGCTTGAAGGCCGTGCTGCAGGCACCCTGCTGGCCCAGCAGGCGCAGCTGGAAAAGGCCTACGCACAGTACAAGACCAATGAGAAGGTACAGGCCCTGGCCACACTGGACCGGTTCATCCGCCTGCACCCCACCAGCCCTGCCATGGACTATGCGCTCTACCTCAAGGGCCTGGTCAACTTCAACGACAACCTGGGCATGTTCTCGGCCCTGATCAACCAGGACCTGTCCGAGCGGGACCAGAAGGCGGCGAAGGAGTCCTACGAGTCCTTCCTCGAACTCAGCCGCCGCTTTCCGGACTCCAAATACACACCGGATGCTCGCCAGCGCATGACCTACATTGTCAATTCGCTGGCCGGCTACGAAGTGCATGTGGCCCGCTACTACGCTCGCCGCGGCGCCCATGTGGCGGCCATCAACCGCGCCCAGCAGGCGCTGGCTGACTACCAGGGCGTACCGGCCGCCGAGCAGGCGTTGGCGATTCTGGTGTATTCGTACGATGCGCTGGGCATGACGCAGCTGCGCGACGATGCGCGCCGGGTGCTCGACCAGAACTACCCCAACTCCAGCTTCCTCAAAAACCCCCTGGCGGGTGCGACCTCAAAGCCCTGGTGGCAACTCTGGTGACGCAACAGACAGCGCTGACAGCGTCGACTCGAAGTCTTCAATGTCCGTGATTCGACGCATGGGCGGCAACGCCCGCAACAGACGTGCGCCATAGCTTTTGCTGATGAGTCGGTGATCGCAGACCACCAGAATCCCCCGATCGGTCTCGCTTCGGATCAAACGCCCGGCGCCCTGCTTGAGGGTCACAGCAGCTTCCGGCAAGGCCTGGTCGGCAAACACGCTTTTGCCTTGCTGCCGCAACCTGAGACCCCGCGCCTCGAACACCGGATCATCGGGCGGTGCAAACGGCAGCTTGTCAATCACCACCAGTTGCAGGGCCTCTCCGGGCACATCAAACCCCTCCCAGAAGGACGCGGAGGCCACCAGAATGCAACCGGCCTGACCCGCGCTGGAACCCTCGCGAAAGCGCTCCATCAGGCGTCGCTTGGGACTCTGCCCTTGCACCAGCACCTCCAGGCCCAGGCCACTGTCCAGGTGTGCTTGCAGATACTCGCCGATACCGCGCATGGCGCTGAGGGTCGTGGTCAGCACCAGGGTGCGCCCACCCAGCTGGCGGGCCGCGTCCAGCACCAGCCGGGCAACCTCCAGGACATGCTGCGGGGCACCGGGCTCACTCAAGCCCTCGGGCACATACAGCGCGGCCTGCTGCGCATAGTCAAATGGGCTCTCCACCCGAAGCGTCCGTGCAGAAGACAAGCCGCAGGGCGTGGTGAACCAGCGCAAATCGGGCTCGTCACCCAGTGTGGCTGAAGTGAAAATCCAGGCGCGCGATCCCGCCGCAGGTGCGCCCGTGCTTGGGTCGGGCACAGCGGTCAGGCGTCCCAGTGTGTCAGCAATGTCCAGTGGGGCCTGAACCACCCGCAGCCCCGCCGAAACCTCGACCCACCGCACGGCATCGCCGTCCTGCGTCGCCTGAAACAGGGCACACAGGGTTTGCAGAGCGCGTGAACGCTCCAGCAGGCGCTGAAAATCCGGCGCGAGTTCGGTGACCTGATCGAGCCCCTCGTTCAACCCTTTCAGCGCCTGCGCCACACTTTCGAGCGCGCTGCTCCAGGACTCGACTTCCAGCCCCTGGGGGCCCTGCCCTTCCCAACGCAAACGCACCCCAGAGCGCCGATGACCGGCGGTCAAACGCCAGTCGCGCGCCGCCGTCTCCAGCCGCTGGCTCAAGGCCTGCCAGTCCACCAGGCCCCGCGCCAGCGCCAATCCGGTGCCCAGCACATCCCTCGAGAGTTCGAGCAGTTGCACAGTGGACAGCTCCTGCCCCAGAAAATTGACGCCGATCTCGTTGAGCTGATGGGCCTCGTCAAACACCGTCACGCGCACCGTCGGCAGCAGTTCGGCCACCCCTGACTCACGCACCGCCAGATCGGCAAAGAACAGGTGGTGGTTGATGACCACCAGATCGGCCGCCATGGCCTCCTTGCGGGCCAGGTTGACATGACAGGCCTTGTAACGCGGACAAGCCGACCCCAGACAGTTGTCGCGTGTGGACGTCACCAGCGGCCACAGGCCTGAACTTTCATCCAGACCCGGCAACTCGGCCAGATCACCGCTGCGGGTGGTCTGGGCCCATTGCTCCACACGCGACAGGGCACGCTGCCAGACCGCCTGCTGCGCTTGCGGATGGTGGCGCGCCTGCTCCATGCGGTGAATGCAGAGGTAGCTTGAACGCCCCTTGAGCAGCGCAACGCGCACCGGCAGGTTCAGGGCCTGCGCCAGCCGCGACAGATCCCGCGCAAACAGCTGGTCCTGCAGGGCCTTGGTGGCTGTGGACACCAAGGCGCGCTGACCACTGAGCAGCACAGGCACCAGGTAGGCGAAGGTCTTGCCGACGCCCGTCCCGGCCTCCACCACGAGGCTGCCACCGGCTTCGACCGTCTCGGTGACCGCATGTGCCATGTCGCTCTGGCCTTGTCTCGGCTTGAAACCGGGCCACTGCCGGGCCAGAGGCCCTTCGGGCGAGAGCGCCCAACCCACCTGATCGGCAAGCAGGCTCAAGCCGGTTCCTTGGGGTCGATCAGCCACTGAAGGCGAGCCATCTCGTCGCGCAGGGCCAGGCGGCGTTTTTTGAGGCGACGCCAGCGCAACTCATCAATGGGCAAATGCCCCTCTGCCATCTGGTCGATGGCCGCATCCAGATCGGCATGCTCGATCTTCAATTCAATCAGTCGACGCTGGGGGGAGCGCTGGTCACTGCCGTCCTGAACCATCATGGCTGGCGCCCCTCGGCAGCAGACTTCTCGCGCAGCCGCGCATCCCGCTCCTGCGTACGCCAGGCGCGCTCCTGGGCATTGAGCTCCAATTCTCGAGACCGCACAGGGTCCAGTGCGGCGTAGCGCTGGCGGCGAACCTCACGCAGGCAATCGTTGACCGCAAAGCGCTGCCAGCAAGCGCGTTTGCGCTCCAGATCGGCCTGCTCGATGGCCTGACGCTGCTGCTGCAACCGTTCACGTTCGGCGGCGATGCGCCCAGGTACATCGCTGCTGGCTGTGTCGGTCTGTGCCCACGGCGCCGCCGTTGCCATCATCAGCAAGCCAAAGAACAGAACTTTCATGTCAGCTGTGTGTCCACCGTGCGGTGTTCGAGCGCCAGGAATTCTGCCGACTGCATCTCATTGAGGCGGGACACCGTGCGCGGAAATTCGTGCGACATCGGGCCTTCGGTGTAGAGCTGCTCGGGCGGCACCTCGGCCGACACCACCAGCTTGACCCGGCGGTCATACAGCACATCCACCAGCCAGGTGAAACGCCGCGCTTCGGAGGCCATGCGCACCGGCATGTGCGGCACATTGGACAGCAGCAGGGTGTGAAACTGGGTGGCAATTTCCAGGTAATCGTTTTGTGAGCGGGGGCCGCCGCACAAGGTGCGGAAATCGAACCAGACCACACCACCGGCTCGGCGTTTGGCGCGGATTTCGCGCGCCTCGATGTGCAGTACCGGATCTTCATCATGGCCGCTGGCCAGCTGGCTGAAGGCCTGGTCCATCGCGGCTTCGGCCTCCTCGGTCAGCGGTGTCTTGTAGAGGTCCAGCATCTCCAGTGTGCGACGGCGGTAGTCGGTGCCGTCGTCCTCGTTGAGCACTTCCATGCGGGCGTTCAGCAGGTCAATCGCGGGCAGGATGCGGTCGCGGTGCAGACCGTCCGGGTACAGGCCGTCGGGCTTGAAGTTGGACGTGGTCACAAAACCCACGCCGTTGTCGAACAGCGCCACCAGCAGGCGGTGCAGGATCATGGCGTCGGTGATGTCGGCCACGTGGAATTCGTCAAAGCAGATCAGGCGGTAACGCTGGGCCATCTTCTTGCCCAGCACGTCCAGCGGGTTCACGGTGCCCTGCATGGCGGCCAGGTCGCGGTGCACTTCCCGCATGAACTCGTGAAAGTGCAGGCGCGTCTTGCGGCGGATCGGCACCGCTTCATAGAAGCAATCCATCAGGAAGCTCTTGCCCCGCCCTACCCCGCCAAACATGTAGACGCCCTTGGGAATGTCGGGGCGGCTGAGCAGCTTCCTGATCGGATTGGAGCGCTTGGCCTTGAAGGCCGACCATTCCTGCGCGCAGCGTTCAAGCGCCTCAATGGCGCGCAACTGGGCTGGATCGCTCTGGTAGCCCCGCTTTTTCAGCTCTTCTTCGTAAACAGCACGAACGGACATGGTGGATCTCTGGCATCAAAAAACCCGGGGCAGGCCCGGGTTTGTGGCTGTGCAAACTGTACCCCAAAGCGCCAGCCTGTGCTGACGCCCGGGGCTCAGTGGCATCAGAAGTTGAGCGTACGTTTGTCGACGGCCAGGGCCGCTTCCTTGGTCGCTTCGGACAGCGAGGGGTGCGCGTGGCAGATGCGGGCGATGTCTTCGGCGCTGGCACGGAACTCCATGGCGACCACGGCTTCGGAAATCAGCTCGGACGCCATCGGGCCCACGATGTGCACGCCCAGGATCGCGTCGGTCTTGGCGTCGGCCAGGAACTTCACCATGCCGGTGGTGTCGCCCAGCGCGCGGGCACGGCCGTTGGCCAGGAAGGGGAAA
>JACCDV010078537.1_pt1 | contig 11304 bp, 12 predicted proteins | sample 7446131 | NCBI WGS metagenome assembly JACCDV01 (sample SAMN15323448, study PRJNA562643) | freshwater metagenome | isolation source: river surface water | place: USA:Blue River Watershed | collected 2017-08-17
AAACTATTGGTAAATTTTATGGGATTACGCCTTTGGACGCTTTGCGCCGTAACGTGAACGTCCCATGCGTCGCTCAGCAACACCTGTAGCATCGTACTTTCCGCGAACAATAGTGTATTGCACACCAATGTCCTTTACGCGACCACCACGGACGAGAACCACTGAGTGCTCCTGGAGGGTATGCTTGATACCTGGGATGTACGCAGTAATTTCCTGACCATTACTGAGACGCACGCGAGCGATCTTACGAATCGCAGAGTTCGGCTTGCGGGGAGTCTTAGTAGTCACGCGGGTACAAACGCCACGCTTGAATGGAGAGTTGTAGTAGTTTGGATGATTCTCGATTTTGTTAAATCCAGAATGCAACGCACCAGTTTTACTCTTTCTCGCTGGGTTGACTCGCTTCTTTCTTGTTAATTGTTGAATTGTTGCCATAAAGCCCGCCTACAATACTATATCTAGCTATTTTTGCAACCCTAACTATCTCCCTACAATCCCAAAAGGAGTAACGTTGTCGCCTTTGTGAGTTGATAAAGCGGCTCTCCTAAAATAAACATAAAGGCAAATATAACCACGGCAAAAGAGAGTGCGACGTTCTGCTCCATAAACCGCCGAAAACCTTCGTATTTATATGCCAACTGGAAAGGTAACAGTCGAGGAAGAATCTTTGATCCATCAAGTGGTGGAATTGGCACCAAATTAAAGAACGCCAAGAAAATATTGAGTAGAATAATTTGCACTGCCAAATCGACAAATGTTTGAGTTAAGCCGAGAATAGCTGAAGTGTGCACCAAAAAGGCAAAAACAACTGCTATAAATATATTTGCCAATGGCCCAGCCGCTGCTACTATCGCCTCTCCCCACTTTTGATTAGTAAAATTATACGGGTTGTACGGCACCGGCTTCGCAGCTCCAAAAAGAAACGACGAGCCACTCAAAATAAGGAGGCCAGGGATAATTACCGACATAAGTGGGTCGATATGGACAAGTGGATTAGCTGAAAGACGTCCCTGCAAACGCGCCGTGGGGTCGCCAAGCCAATTAGCGGCATAGCCATGCGCCATTTCATGAATAACCACCGAAAACACCAACGCCACAATCATCGCAATCTGTAATGGATCCATAGTACTGCTATAGTACGGACGAAAGCTTGCATTATCAAGTACGCATGGTAGTATAGCGACACTAAATTAACGTTATGGCAAAGCAATGCGACATCACCGGGAAGAAAACTCAGATCGGCGGCAAGTACTCTAACCGTACCCGTGCGACTCAGTTTAATCCGTCAGGAAAAACCAAGCGAGCACCAAATCTTCAGAAGAAGCGAGTGTACGTAGCCGAAATTGGCAAAGCAGTCTCAGTAACTGTTTCAACCAAGGGTCTACGCACTATCGCGAAGAACGGCGCATACAAGACCTTGAAGGCAGCAAACTTGATCTAAATAAGATACAAAAAGAGCGGTCCCAATCGGGACCGCTCTTTTTTTGTCTTTACCCCACTTCGGTAATTCTACTACTGTACCCACACCTGCTTTCCGTTACTCTTAAATATAATTGTACCTTTATCGGCCGTATTTAAAATTTCAGCCCCCACCACACCCGCTCTCTTTAAAACTTCTTGATGTGGATGCCCATAGCGATTATCTGCTCCCGCCGAGACTATGGCATAACTAGGTAAAACCGCCTTCAAAAAAGCTTCGCCACTAGAAGTCTTCGAGCCATGATGACCAAGCTTGAGCACATCACTTTGTAAAAGTTCTCCATAACTTTCTACCAAATAATCTTCAATACCAATTGGCGCGTCACCGGTAAGCATAAAAGCTATGTCGCCGTACTGTAACTGAGTCACGATCGACGAGGCGTTGCTCTCCCAGACTCTCGGGTCACCAAGTGGAGATAGTACCGCTAAGGTAGTTGAGGCTCCGAGCTGCAGCTGCTGTCCGGCACTAGCGATATGTAACTTATCTGTTTCTTTAGCTCCCAGGGCCGCAAATATTTCGGTAACACTAGTATCATTTTTATTTTCAGTTCGTACAATATTCAAAACATTATAGCGAGACAACACATCGACCAGGCCACCAATATGATCTTTGTCTGAATGTGTTGCCACTATCACATCAAGGGTCCGATCAAATAGTGGCATCACCGAAGCAAGTGGTACCAGTACTCCTCTATCCGGACCACCATCAATTAATACCTGTACCCCATCTGGTGTTTCTATATAAATTGCATCCCCTTGCCCCACATCTAAAAAAGCGACAGTAAGAAGACCACCGTCAGAAGATAGCGATGCGCCATCACCAAGAGAATTAAATACAGAAGCCACTTGCTCTCTCCAAACAGAAGGAAGCGCTAAAGCGAAGAGTGTCAAGAAAAACACAATGAGCACTCCGGCTCTGCCCCACAGCTTTTTAGTCTCATCCATCCAAAAATTGTACCACCTAATTTTTTAGAAACTTTGTTATACTGTTCTCATATGCACTACACACCAAAGACATTTACTATTCCGGAACTAGACGGTATTAGCCGTCAGACTATAGACGAGCACATCGGCCTTTATAATGGCTATGTGAAGCATGCCAACCTTATTCGCGAGAAGATAGCTGCCTATAGCAGCGATCCAGACAACAACACCTACGCCATTGGTGAAATGCAGCGACGCTATGGTTTTGAGTTTGGTGGTATGCGCAACCACGAGTACTACTTCACTCAGTTTGAAGGTGGGGCTAAAGCGTTACCTGAAGGTAAGTTAAAAGAAATGATGATTGCGCAATGGGGCAGTGTCGAAGCTTGGACGGAAAGATTTATGAAAATTGCTATGACTCGAGGAGTGGGATGGGCAATGCTTTACTTCGATAAACAAACTAACCAACTTGTTGAGACGTGGGTAGACGAGCAACACCTCGGACAACTAGCAGACTTGGATATCGTCCTCGCCTTAGATATGTGGGAGCATTCATACATGCTTGACGTACCACCAAGTCGCAAGAAAGAATATGTGGAGGCTTTCTTCCGTAATCTCAACTGGGAAGTGGTTGCTACAAGAGTTTAACGAAAGAATATTGGCAATGATGAAATGGAATCCTTATTGGGTTCCGTTTCTTTTGTTATTACTTTTGGTGCTAAATCCAAATCACTCTCTTCAACAATCATCCAGCCAGCGACATCACTCATGTCTACCGTAGTGTTTTTATCTTTGGAACGATGTCGCCAATACAGATATATACCGACACCGTAGACACCCATCATCACCCACCACGGAAACGGCGGAACTGAGATGGCAGCATATGGCAAAGACGAGAACCAGCTAGCAATGCCGATGATATACATCAAAATCGCGTAGGTGCCATACGCAACCACAGTGGCCACGGCCGGAAAAATCAGTCCCGAGATACCAAGCAGCAATACCAACAACATAGCAAACGGCACAATTGGTAACACTAATAAATTTACAAGAAGTGACACGAGTGACACTTCTCCAATTTGATACAAAAGGAGTGGTAATACAGCAATTTGTGTAGCGACTGTGGCAATAAAAAAATCTCTTACTGAATATGGATTTGGAACACTACCGAGCCTGGACTCAACATATGGCGCCAATAAAATAAGGCCAAGAGTAGCTAGAAATGATAGCTGAAAACCAATATCAAATGCGAGTAATAGCGGATTAAAAAGGAGCATACACACCGCCGCTAAAAGCAATCCTCGCAAAATAATATACGTACGACCCATCACCTCCATAACAAGGAGCAAGGCAGCCATTATGCTTGCTCGCACCACAGTAGCAGACAATCCAACCAATAAAGCAAACCCAGCGACGGCCAATAAACCAAACCACAACCGGAGACGATTACTCAAAAACTGCTTGAGTAAAAACATCACAAACACTACTACCAGCATCACGTTATAACCAGACAGGACAACAATATGAATGATGCCAGATTGACGAAAGGCTGTTTCTAAATCTTCACCAAGAGACCCATTCACTCCAAGGACCAGACCAGACGCTAAACCAGAAGCTGGTTCCGGCAAAAACTGATAGACCACCTCTAAGAACCTCGCTTTAAAATTGAGTAGTCTGGTAATAAAATAATTGCCTAAACCTGATTCAGTCACCTCGACTTTTGCAAATTCGATTTGATAGAGAACTCCCCTCGCCGCTAGATAATTTGTATATGCAAAAACTCGACCGAAATCCGTCTCAAAATCTTCAGGTCGACTAAGCGTGCCACTTACCTGCACCCGGTCACCATAAGCAACTGGCACATGCACATCAGTACGCACCAGAATCGTCGCGTCATCAGATTTTACATAGAGAGTCTTTGTAGTTTCACTAACAACCGGCTCTTGCTTAACCACTCCATCAATGACAACAACTTGATTCACGAGCGTGTGCACTGAAGTTTGTTCAAGAGAATAGAGTGTCTGTTCAACCCGCATCCCACCCAAGGCAAAAAACAGTAACGCCAGGGCTGGCCAGAAAAAACTAATAGTTTCTGACCTTGATGGTACAAAATGAACTAAATATATAAGCACTCCTGCAAGCAAAAGACAGAGCGTTAAAAAGGGCAACGTCAAAGAAATAAATGAGGTGAAGAAAACACCAAAAAGAAAAGACAGCGCAGCACAATAAAAGTGAGCGATCGTCATGTCCACTCAGTATAACAAAAGAAAAGCCACACGAGGTGCAGCTTTTAGTGGCGACGTCGAGTATTAGATTGAATCAATGGTTTGCATCAACTCAATTTTAATCACACACGCCAGCCTTCGTGACTTAACTTCGGCCAAAATGTATCCCCCATGAATTTCAGGAGGAAAATTCTTAACTAGCCAATCAAGTTCTTGGTGATAGATACTCAACATCGCCAGCCCAATCTTGCTTTGCTTACCAGCCTCTAACTCGCTAAGTATTTGCTCAGCTTTTTTTATCAGTGCTTGCGGCAAATAGTAAACCTCGGCCAGGTCTACTGCTACAACTTTATTTGGAATCGTCATTTTGTCCTCCAGTCTAAGGTACGATTTGTTTCCTACATATTACAACGTACTGCCATAGAAAAAAGTTACTTTGTATCGAGTACTGCTTTAGCTAAATTAATCGCTTTTTCATTTTCTGCTTGCGGAACCAGCGCAAAAGAAATGTTTGTAAAACTCGAAACTAATAAATTGTGAACCGCGATAAAAAATGGTACTAATCCAGGCTCTTTGATTTCCTTCTGATTAGTTAGCTGCAAATACACCATTTCGTTGTCCAACTTAAAATCAAAATGCTTTAGCTTAGTTTCTTCACCAGGCACTTCTTTTAAGTTTTCAAGCGCAGTCATGACTGCGTAGTAGGTAGCAAAATTAACATCTGCGTTTCCAATTGCTAGAGATGTTTCTGTAGCAACCTCTCCATCAATAACCAAAATTCCCACTCCAGCTGGGCCAGGGTTACCAAGTGACACCCCACTAACATAGACAACAATAGATTCCATAAAATGCAGTATACCCTTGATTTACTATGGCTGCTACTGTAGGATTATCAATCGAGGTCAGTTCCCCAATCTGTTCAAATTAAGGAAGTCACAATGCTCTACGTAAACAAAAGGTGCAAAAGATCATTCAAGATGGAACACTGGTCAGTGAAGACCAGGACCATGGTTCCCTATTACGCCAGCCGAAAAATCTTCTTTTGGAACTCAAGATAAGCACCAAAGCAAAAAGCGCTCGTTTCAAACGAGCGCTTTTTTCTATAGCACATCAATTATACGTAGTCTCACATCGAGTCGCCCCATAAAGAAACTTTCTTCTAGTTCGACAAGAAGTGAAGTGGAGACCCCCTCGGTAGGCATTTTTGTAAAATCATCTGGCTTCTTAAAAAATGCAATCGCCTCTTTAACTAATCTATTTTTAGGCAAAGTGAGTTTGGTATGCTCCTTAGTCTTACCAAAGAGAGCCACTGACTCTGGTACCACATTCTTAATGAGGTAGATTGGTTTTGGATTATCACAACCAAACGGAGCACACTGCTTTTGAGCAATTAACAAATCCCGAGATAATTCTTCAAGCGTAAACTCTAAATCAACCTTAAGTAATTCCGGAATAAAGGCTTTAGCTCCGAGGCTCGTAAACGCTTTTTCTAGTGCACTCGCTAATTCGTGAATACTTTCTTCTCTAACCGAAAATCCCCCGGACATGTGGTGACCGCCAAATTCTAAGAATAGTGGCGCTGCCTCATTCATTAAAGAAACCACACTCACTCCACCACCTGAACGCGCAGAACCTTTCAAGACACCGTTACCGTCTCGCCCCCACAAGAAAGCCGGACGCCTGTGTTCTTCAGCCAGCTTATTGGCAGCAAGACCGACGAGTGAAGGTCGCCACTCTGGATTCCCCATCACTAAGACCTCAGGCATGTCTGTCACCACTTCTAGACGATGATGAAGATCTTTTGTCATCAACGCAACTGCTGACTTGCGAGTAGTGTTGAGTTTTTCCAAGTGAGCCACATACGCCCCCGCCTCTCCCTCGTCAGTCGTTGAAAGCAACATGAAGGCGTCCTCAGGATTATCCATGCGCGAAGCAGCGTTGATGCGCGGACCAATAGTAAAACCGATATCATCTTCAGTGAGATATTTTTGACTCGCTTTTTGTTGCCTAAGCAATTGTTGCAAACCAGGCCGTCTTGACTTCTTCAAAACCAAAAGTCCAAAGTGTGCCAAAATACGGTTTTCGTCGGTAAGCGGCACCATATCGGCAATCGTGGCAATTCCGACCATATCGAGCCACCACTTTTCTTGACCAGGAGCAATGGAAAAACCACCCCGCGCAATCAGTGCCTGTACTAATTTAAAAATTACCGCGGCCCCACAAAGACCAGAGAAAGGGTAAGTACTGCCCACCTTAGGATTCACTATTGCCACCGCCTCTGGCAAGACAGCTTTCGGCTCATGATGATCAGTAATGATGACGCCAATACCGAGTTCATTGGCCCTGGCAACAGCTTCGGTATCAGTCGTGCCACAATCAATGGTAATAATGAGGGCGGGATTTTGTTCCTTATGTAATTTTTCAACAGCTTTCACCGACAAACCAAAACCATCATAGTGCCGATGGGGGATGTGATTATAAAAATTAGTAAAGCCCACCGCCTTAAAGAAATCATGTAAGACGACCGCCCCCGGAATGCCATCACAATCATAATCACTGTAGATAACAATCCGCCCATCTTCTTGCATCACTTTTAGCACCTGCAAAACAGCCACCTCCATATCATTCAGCAAGAAGGGGTCATGGAGCCTGGAATAGTCTGGCTTTAAAAAAATGTCCGCCTCTTCTTTAGAAGTGATGTTTCGATTCTTAAGTAGCTGTGCTAATAGTGGCTCAAAACTAGAAAAATCAGGATGAGTCTCACTATAAAAACGCTCACATACCTCAAAAGTAGTCATACAAGTACCCTATGGTATCACGATGTGTAGTTGGGGTATACTAAGGATTATTTTCAACAATATGGAAACAATTTTCACCAAAATTATTGCTCGAGAAATTCCCGCCGAAATTGTTTACGAAGATGACATCGTTTTAGCATTTCTTGATATTAGTCCCGTTAATCATGGACATACTTTAGTAATTCCGAAGTCACCATTTGTTAACGCATTTGATGCTGAACCAGAAATATTTGCTCACATGCACAAAGTTGGACTCAAGATTGCTCAAGCTCTTAAAACTGCTGGTCTTGCAGAAGGCATAAACATGGTAACCAACAATGGCGCTGCCGCAGGACAAGAAGTGTTTCATTCACACCTCCACATCATTCCAAGAAAAACTGGCGACCAATCATTTACTAAACCAAAACACGTAGCGACCAACAGCGAAGAACTGAGCAGAATTAAAGAATTACTACAAAGCCACTTATAACAAAAGCACCCCCGATTGGGGGGCTTTTGTTATTTCTTTAGTAAATCTAAAACTGACGTACTTCCATGCTCTAAAAATGTCAGCATCGATCCGCCACCAATTGAAACAAAGCCAAATGCGTCGTTTAATCCTAACTTCTCTACTGCCGCTACTGTATCGCCGCCACCAAGGACACTATACGCCTCGCTGTTAGCTACTAACTGTGCTACCGCCTCTGTTCCCTCTTCAAAACCACCTTCGTAGTTTCCAAACGGTCCATTCCAAAGTATTGTGTGGGCACTTTCGATATGTTCTTCTAGCATAGCGACAGTCTCTGGTCCGAGATCAAAAATCTTATCAGTCGGCAACACTTCATTAACTGACTTTGTCTCTATCCCACCAATACCCTCAACCACCACATCAACCGGCACAAGAAGTTTTTCACTCCATAAAAATGGTGCTCCGGCAAGAGAGATGTCTGATACGAGTGACTGTCCTATCTCAAGACCTCTGGCTTTAAGAACATCATGCGCCAGTGCTCCGCCGACAAAAACTTTATCGTAGAGAGTGAGGTACTTTTCAACCAACGGCATTTTAGTTTCAAACTTAGCCCCACCAATAAGAAACAAAGACGGAGAAACCGGGGTCATACCCTTATCGAGCATTGCCACTTCTTCAGCTAAAGTAATTCCAGCATAAGCTGGGAGTAGCTTCGCTACTCCATAGGTAGAAGAATGTTCTCGATGCGCTTCAGCAAATGCGTCATTGACATAGACATCACCGTACGCAGCAATCATCTTGGCAAACACTTCGTCATTTTCTTCTTCTCGTGTATCTTGGCGCAAATTTTCACAAAACACGATATCGCCATTTTGAGCACTCAACAGAGCTGCTTCGAACTCTGCTGTCCCAATCGTTCCACCCCACGTCAGTGGCAAATCCTTACCAAGCTTGTCATACACCGGGCGCAAGGTATCGGTCGCCGCACGACCAAGATGTGAGAGCACCACTACCTTGGCGCCAGCTTCTCTGAGAAACTGTAATGTTGGTAATGCTCGGCGTAATCTAAACGCATTACGCACCTCTCCATCTACCAAGGGCACATTACACGAAGACCTCACGAGTACCACTTTCCCACTTAATTCTCCCGCTTCAGTTATAAGCTTCAATTCCATATTAAATAGTTGATTTTATTATTGCCACAAACTCTGAAGCATTTAAACTAGCGCCACCTACCAAAAAACCATTCATGCCTCCTTCTTTATATAATTCTTTTGCGTTACTTTCTTTCACCGATCCACCATAGAGCAGTCGCACCTTCTCAGCCGTTTTCCTATCAAGCAATTTTGTTAATGTACTCACTATAAACAATTGCATTTCTTTTACAGTTTCAACAGTGGCTGTTTGGCCAGTTCCGATCGCCCATACTGGTTCATAAGCAATAACAACCCGCGTCACCTCTGCCGGCTTTAATCCTTGAATCAGACTCTTTATTTGATCAGCGACATTTTGATAAAACTGCCCCTGTTGATCACGACTTCGCTCTCCAACACAAACAACCGGCACCATTTTTCGCTTCAATACAGCGTGCACTTTTCTATTTATAGCCAAGTCAGTCTCTCCTAGAGCCCGCCTTTCAGAATGTCCAAGTATAACGTGTGTCACACCAAACGATGCTAACATTCCAGCTCCAATCTCTCCCGTGACAGCTCCTCGCTCTTCATAGTGCACGTCTTGTGCTGCAAGTCCAACCTTTCCTCCAAGTGCTTTGGCTACTTCGGGAATAAATAAAAATGGCGGAGCAATAACCGTTGTGGCGGCACTTAACTTTTGAGCAGATTTCCGTACCGCCTGAGCAAGCACTTTGGCTTCCATAGCTGTACCTGGATTTAACTTCCAATTTCCAATGATCAGTGGCTGTACGTGTTTCATATTCAAAAATTGTATCACAATCTAAAAAGCCCCCGAGGGGGAGCTTTTTACCGATCATCCTTCCAATCTGTCACTACATACACGTCAGAGGTCTTCGGCACAAGCGGCGGCGGACTAACCACCAAATCTCGGTCATAAGAGTTAACTCGGTTATTAAACCCCGAAGTCGTCACTCCACCACTTGTCCATCTTGTACCCTCACGTCCGTTTGAAACAATAGTACCATTCACAGCGAGAGAATTTCTGATGACATACGGATCAAGTGAAGATGGTAATCCTCGAGATGACCCACCATCTGAACAAGAGGCGCAATAATGATTTCTCCCAAATCTACCATTCTGAGCTACAAAGATACCGTTTGCTGTTAAATCGGTTGGCACGTTCACCCCAAGGAGCACGTCCTGCTCAGCAATCGCCAAAAGGCCGGAGGATGTTGAGGTGTAGTTAATATTGTTATTAATAATAATCTGAGGATTCACTGCCGCTGAGAGTACATTTGCCGCTGCGATAGTTACCTTTTGATTCACATTACCCTCAAGCCATAATTTGTCTTCAGCAAAAATCAAAGGGCAATAAGCGTTAATCGGATATGTTCCAACTAGGGCAGTCCCCGATATAACATGTCTTTCGGTCTGCCAACCACTCTCAGTGGTATACCCCCAGTACGCTGTCGTGCCAGTTACCCGATGAACAGTTATTGTTCCAGCTGAATTAAATTGAATTCGATAGCCATACCCACCTGAAGCCGGGAGGTAGATTCCACCATGATTCTGTGCCCGATCTTGCATTTGTGACAAATCAACTGAAATTCCGGCAAAATTGATTGGAGCTGAAGGGAAAGAAAATAGTGCTGTATTGGCGTTAGCGGTGGTGGTAAACACCCCATTACGAATCGACGTAGGAGAACAACCAAAGGTGCTCGTGCAAGACCAGGTACTTTGACCACTCGTAACAGTTGAATTGTTTGTACCATCCATACGGACTCCACCATTGGTGTGGTACGGACCGACAATGATACGATCTGCCCCAGCCCACAAACTAGAATTAATAATATACGCGTATTCAGCCACATTGGGGCGAGCATACCGAGCAGTAATGGTTCGCATCACCGAAGGATCTGCATACGTATGACCGGTTGACGAAACTTGAATTGAAGCCACATCTCCACAGTAGGTTGTACTCGCTACCTCAAGCGAAAATTCTCCAATTGGACCACCTTCTGGATCAATATAAGTATGTACATACGGTCCTGGTAAACCAGTTCCATCAGTCAAATCATTTGGGTAGTGGGCCAAGTACCATTTATAGTAATTCATTCCCGCCTCAGCAATATCAAGCGCTCGCTGCAACTCTACCTTTTGATTCACTACTTTATTTTGTGTTGCGATATATCCAAAGAAAGAACTTACGATCGTAAAAAGCACCGCCCCGAAGACCAACACCAACACCAACAAATACCCTCTCTCGACGACGTGGGACAGCTGATTATTTTTAGAGA
>JACCDV010501850.1_pt1 | contig 11304 bp, 10 predicted proteins | sample 7446131 | NCBI WGS metagenome assembly JACCDV01 (sample SAMN15323448, study PRJNA562643) | freshwater metagenome | isolation source: river surface water | place: USA:Blue River Watershed | collected 2017-08-17
ACGCTCTTGTTGAAAAGAGCGAATCTCGTCGGGAGATAACTCCTTCATAAGATTTTTAGATAAAGCCTTCGAGTTCCTTCAAAAGTGCTGGCTTTGGCTTTGCACCGATGATGGTCTTTACAACTTCGCCGTTGACGTAGACATTGAGCATTGGAATAGAAGTCACGCCGTATTTGATAGCAATCGCCGACTCTTCATCTGTGTTGAGCTTTGCGATTGTGAGCTTATCTCCATGCTCTGCTGCAATATCGTCCAAGATTGGAGCGATTGCGCGGCATGGACCACACCATTCAGCCCAGAAATCAACGAGAACAGGCTTGCTGCTCTTCAATACAACCTGGTCGAAATCTGCTGTTGTTACCTTGATAGGTGCGGTCATGACTTACTCCTGTTTACTTTTAGACGTTGTGAATGAAACTGTTTTCGATTTGATAAGAGTACTAGTGTGCGAGGAATTTCTCAGCGTCTAACGCGGCCTGGCAGCCAGAACCTGCCGCGGTAATCGCTTGACGGTAGGTGTGGTCGACAAGGTCACCACATGCGAAGACACCAGAGAGGTTGGTACGAGTCGAACGACCCTCTACCTTTACATAGCCCTCACTATCGAGTGCAACCTGAGTAGTTACGAGCTCAGAGCGAGGAATATGTCCGATAGCGACAAAGAGACCAGTAAATGCACCAGTTGATTCTTCGCCGGTCTTTGTATTCTTTAACTTAAGTCCTTCAACTTTATCTTGGCCGAGAACATCGATAACTTCGGTATCCCACGTAATCTCAAGCTTAGGATTGTTAAAAGCACGTTCTTGCATAATCTTTGATGCGCGCAACGAATCGCGGCGATGAATCAAGACGACCTTAGATGCAAACTTTGTTAAGAAGGTTGCTTCTTCAACTGCCGAATCTCCTCCACCTACAACTGCAATCACTTGATCGCGGAAGAAGAAACCATCGCAGGTAGCACACCATGAGACACCACGACCTGAGAGTCGCTTCTCGTTCTCAAGACCGATTTCGCGGTAAGCCGAACCCATTGCAAGAATGACTGCCTTTGCCTTTACGACATTACCCGAACCATCTGTCAGTGTTTTGATGTCACCATCGAGGTTCATCTCGACAATATCGTCGGTGACGAGTTCTGCACCAAAACGCTTCGCCTGCTTTCGCATGTTATCCATGAGATCTGGTCCCATAATTCCATCGATAAAACCTGGGAAGTTTTCCACCTCAGTGGTATTCATCAAGGCACCGCCAGCTGTCACTGAACCTTCATAGATCAACGGTTTCAAATCTGCACGAGCTGCATAGATTGCAGCGGTATAACCAGCAGGACCAGATCCAACAATGACGATATCGCGTACTTCAGTGCTCATATGCGCACCTTACCGCGCTGCTAGCGCTTGCGGCGGTCCAGAAGAGATGTGGCGAAGCCGCGCAGACCTGCGATTTCAGCCACTTTCATGCGATGAGCGGCGAAGAGGAAACCGAGACCGGCTAGAAGGAGAACAACAAGTAAACGAAGCGCTCTGACAATCAGCGAGACATCATCGTCGACCCACCCGAGATACGTTGAGATTGCAAATAACGGAGCCATCGCAAGAAATGAAGCAGTAAAGAGTCGGAGGTGTTGTCCAGCAAAATCACGGATCGACAAGGTGCCGACATGCTTCTTAATCAACCTTAAAGTTATAGAGAGGCCAACGATGTAGCTAACCGAGAAAGCGATTCCCAAACCAATCGTGACGATATCGCTATCTAGCTGCCAGAGGAAGATGTAACTCAAAGCCACAGAGATGACGTTAATGATAAAGATTGAGACAACCTGAGTCTTTGTATCTTCAAAAGCATTAAAGCCACGGACCAAGATTAAGTTGATACTAAATGGCACAAGTCCTAGACCAAGGGCTGCCAATACATATCCGATATACCGTGAATCATCGAGTGAGATTCCCATATAGAGAACCTCTGTCATTAATGGACCAAAGAACATCAGTGCTACTGCGCTTGGCACAGTGACTACACCGACCATCTTGATTGCGCGAATTAATTGAAGGCGAACATCTTCTACCTTCTTCTCAATTGCCAATTTGGAAAGATGAGGCAATAAAGCAGTAACAATGGAAATCGTCACAATCGAATAAGGAAGCAACATGATGTAGTACGCACTTGTGTACGGAGTAAAGCCAACACCAGTGGTAATCCCGGCTTTAGCGCTTCGTACTGCTGCCGCTGTCGCAACGTTTACGGTAACGAGATAACCGATCTGTGAGATTAATACATAGACGAGAGTCCATCCAGCGAGGGTGAAAGACTTACCTAAACCTTTCACGCCAAAGACAGGACGAATCTTGATTCCAGATCGATGGACAACCGGAATCAAAATCAAAGCTTGAATAACAACACCCGCAGTTGTTCCCCATCCAAGAAGTTGAATATGGGTATCAGTAATAGTGCCTACTGAGATCTCGCGCTGGAAGGCGAGAAAACCAGCGAAGACAGCGATAACCACCAGATTGTTAGCGATTGGCGCCCACATTAGAGGGGCAAATGAACCTCGAGCGTTGGCAACTTGGCCAAGCATGGTGAAGAGACCCAGGAAGAAGATCTGTGGCAGGCAGTAACGTGTGAATGCAACCGCAATCGCTTGCTCGCGTTCGAATCCTGCATCAGAGAATTCTGGAGCATAGAGGCGCACAAGCAGAGGTGCAAAAATCATTCCCACCGCAACGAGCAGTAAGAGAATTCCAGAAATTGTTGTAACTAAGCGCGATGCAAATCCATGTCCACCATCTTCATCACTGAAAGATCGAACAAGTTGTGGAACAAAGATTGCGGTAAGTGCCCCACCCACAAGTAAGTTGTAAAGAATATTTGGCATCGTATTTGCCACATTGTAGGTATCGGCCAAAAGCGCAGTACCAAGAACAGCAACACCGAGAATAGCGCGAAAAAATCCAGTGATGCGAGAGAGAATGGTTCCAACTGCCATAATCGACGATGCACGGAAGAGCTCATTATTTTTCATTGCGACTCCTTCGTACTCGACGTACGGATTGAACAATTGCACCAGCAAATAGAAGAATTGCAGCGCCGGTTGTAAACCAGGTAACTCGAGAATCAATCACTGTGAGTGAGAGATTAAGTTTTGAAACCTCTCCAACGGGATCACCCTCAATCGATGCAAATTGCGCCATCACTAAGGTCGAGCCAGAAGCAATCACAGTAAATGGAACTGAGATCTGAATCTGAGAGCGCGGTGGAATCGTAATGTTGGTGACATCTTGAACTTGAACGCGAGAATTCATTGGAGTGAGCCATAAGTTAAGTGTTGTTGCGGTATCAAATTTATTGACAAGCGTCAGCGGTACCTTTGAAGTTTCAGAGGTTAATTGATAACGCCCGGAGACAACTTTTAATTTAGCCGCCACTTTATTAACTGCCTGACGGGCAGAGTATGAGAAGTAAGCACGTTCTTCGGCTCCAAGAAGTGGATTAAGCGTGACTCCCAACCGAGCTCGCAAATTTGTAATCTCTGGGTTTTGAATTACCTTATTTAAACCAAGCAATAAGGTGCGTTCGCGTCGATAAAAGCCTTGATATTGGCTCTCTAGATGCGACTTCCCACTGCTCCAGCCATTCTGCGAAATCACTGGCCGACCAAAAAATGTTTCGAGCTTCTCTGCCGCAAGTTGTGAATAATATTTGATTTCACTAGGCGCCAACTTACGTGCAAGTGATGGATCAGGGTTTCCATAAGGAAGTGCAACTATGGGATTACCAAGAGTTGCATTCTTTAATTGCTGCAACCACAAAGTTGCAATACTAGATCCAAGTGGTTGATCTTCACCTTCGAAGGTGTATCCGTCTGCCATATCCAATACTTCATCAATCAGATGTGCATCAATAACCCAGGTGGCCGTCGAATCCCCACGGTAGAGAGCTTTTCCAAGTTTTCCATCGGGTGTGAGAGTTGTTAAAAGTTCATTGTTTCTGAAAGTTCCATCAAAATTTCTATGCGGTATATCAACTATACGAACAACTGGAGTTGCAGCATTTGCACCTGGAGTAAGGAAAAGCAGAGAGAGAAGAGTTGTAACAATTACTACAATCTTCTTCATAACGGCTCCGCTATTGCTGCAGCATTGGTGCGGGCGATTAATTTCTTCTCATCGGGATATGCAAGCTTGTCAACAATTTCATTGAGAGGAAACCATGCCACCTCATCAACTTCACTCTCTTGCGCAGCAAGTAATCCACCACTCTCGCGGAAAAGATAGTGGTGAACAGTTTTATGAATTCGCTTTCCACCCGCCATAAACCAAAAATCAATTACCCCGAGAGATTTTTCGATCTCAGATTGGATACCTGTCTCTTCGGCTACTTCGCGCAACGCAGCCTGTTCTGGAGTTTCACCCTCTTCGATATGTCCTTTAGGTAGTGACCAGAGGATGCGCTGTCCTGAGGCATCCTTCTGATCTCGGCGACCAATAAGGAGCCCCAACTTTCCAGTGGTATCGATAACTAATCCGCCGGCGCTGACTTCATCGACTCGCTTCGAGTAAGCATGGGCAGGCGTAGTGCGCTTTGCGGGGGTCTTCTTTTCTTGCTGCCCACCCTCTTGGGTAGGTGAATTCTGTGGGGAGCGATGCGCTGGGCGCTTGCGCCTACGCTTCTTCTTCGTACCTTCGCTGCCCGCACTGGGTGCCGGGGTCATGGAGTAAGAGTACGACAGTAGGCTTATCTATTGTGAGCGATGCGAAGACCAATTTAGGGCGTGAGTTAGCCCTGGCGACCCTGGTTGAGCGGGCGCCGCTAGCCAGCTCGCTCGCTGCCGCATTTAAAGAGAAGGGGTTTCGCCTCGCCCTTGTTGGAGGTCCAGTTCGCGATGCAATTCTCGGTCGCCTCGGTAACGATCTCGATTTCACAACAGATGCACATCCGCTAGAGACAAAGAAGATTCTCAAAAGCTGGGCGGAAAATGTTTGGGATACCGGAATCGAATTTGGAACTGTTGCTGGCAAACGTGGCGATACAACTGTTGAAGTAACAACATATCGCACCGAAAAATATGGCGAAGATTCACGTAACCCAGATGTTGAATACGGTGAAGATATCGAGGGAGATTTATCTCGTCGCGATTTCACTATTAACTCAATGGCACTCGAATTAACAACAAGTACACCAGAGTTTATTGATCCATTTAATGGTATTAATGATTTAGCAAAGAAAGTTCTGCGCACTCCGGCTAGTGCAGAACAATCTTTCTCTGATGATCCACTGCGAATGATGCGTGCTGCTCGATTTGCAAGTCAATTAGATTTCACTTTAGATCAAGAAGTCATTGATGCAATGAGAGATATGTCAGGCCGCATTTCAATCATCTCTGCCGAACGTGTTCGCGATGAATTCATTAAGTTGTTGATGTCGCCCCACCCACGAATCGGAATCACAATTTTGGTTGACACCGGGATTGCTGAACATGTGTTGCCTGAGATTCCAAAGCTTCGTCTTGAAATGGACGAGCACCATCACCATAAAGATGTCTACGAACATTCAATAACTGTTCTAGAACAGGCGATTACTCAAGAAGATCGTTTAGGCGGTCCTAATTTGGTAAATCGTCTCGCAGCCTTATTGCACGACATTGGAAAACCAAAGACTCGCAATCTCATCGCTGGTGGTGGAGTTTCATTCCATCATCATGAAGTAGTCGGGGCGCGTCTTGCTAAGGCGCGTATGAAGGCACTCCGTTTTGATAACGAGACAATCAGCGCCGTAGAAACTTTGGTCGCGCTCCACCTGCGCTTTCATGGTTACGGCGATGGTGAATGGACTGATTCTGCGGTTCGCAGATACGTCCGTGATGCCGGTGAATTATTGACGCACCTTCATGTGCTGACACGTGCGGATTGCACTACCCGCAATGTAAAGAAGGCAGAACGCCTATCTCGTACATATGACGGTTTAGAAGAACGTATCGCCAAATTAATGGAAGAAGAAGAACTTTCAAAGATTCGCCCTGATCTCAATGGCGCACAGGTGATGAAGTTACTGGGAATCAAACCTTCGGCAGATGTCGGCAAAGCGTTGGACTATCTAATGGAGCTTCGTATGGAGCACGGCCCTTTGGGTGAAGAACGCGCAACAGAAGAATTGATGCAGTGGTGGACGAGTCGTGCACGCTCAAACCGCCGAAGCGATTGAGTTCTCTCCTTCGTCTTTAAGGAAGAACTTCGCTGGTCGAAGTGTTATCAAAGCAATTAATAGGTAACTGAGCGAAACGAGGGCAGGTACCAACCAGGTATCACCGCTCTGTGGCAATAAGAGCGCAGCAATAATGGCGCACGAAACAATCGAACCATTGACGACAACGTCGTAGACGGCAAAGACGCGACCACGGAATTCATCACTGATCTTTGATTGCACCAGCGCATCATTAGTTACTTTGACGCTTTGACCAAAGAGCCCGGTTGCAAAAGCTGCTGCACAGAGAAGAATTTGATTTCGATCGATCACTAAAATTAAAGCGCCGGCAGATGCTGCAAACATTGAGAGCCGCATCCAACGATGTCGACCAGTCCATCGAACGCCAAGTGGTGCAATCAGCGCACCGATAGTAAATCCGATAGCAGCAAATGAAAGCGCGATACTTAATCCTGCTAGACCTGCTTCACTATCTGCCGGATCGTTAAAGGTATTTCGCTCCAACAACATGGCGGTCAGTGTGAGCGCTGTGATTCCTCCGCGGTGAATCGCTGTTGCAAAGATTCCACGCGCGGCATCTTGGTGGCGTGCCAAGAATGCAAAACCCTCACGCACTTCGACAAAACCTTCTAATAAAGAGGCCTTCTTAATTTGATGAGGCAAGGGACCAATCTCTGACTTCTTCATCAGCGCTGCGAACGTTGCTGCAGTGAGATAGCCGAGTGAGGCGGTGAGAATCAGGTAACCATCAGCGTGATCTGCGGTTGTTACAGCATCGGTAATGCGTCTAATTAATAGGCCTAAACCGCCACCGAGAACAACCCAGACCGAGCCACCTGTTACGGCGAGTGCGTTGGCCGCAATAAGAGAGGAGGGTGGCGCAACAAGTGGAAGGCCAGCAGAGAGCCCAGCGAGAATTAAACGGTTCACACCAAATGCAACAAGGACAAAGATGGTGAGTTCAAGACCGGTGCGTCCTTGAAAGATAAGGAGTGCGATAAAGATCAGAGTTGCCGAACGAGTGAGATTAGAGAAGAGAACAGCCCGTTGGCGAGAGAATCGATCAAGCAGAGTGCCAACCATCGGACCCACCACTGAATACGGTAGAAGAACAACTGCAAAGGCAACTGCAGCGCTCAGTGCGCTCGCCTGACGTTCTGGTGAGAAGAGGACAAAAGATGCGAGTGCGCTCTGGAAGATTCCATCCGTAAATTGGCCGGTCCAACGAGTACGTAGCAAAGGTCGAAGGCGGCGATCAGTGATCAGCTGCCAGAAGGTAAAGCTCTTTCCCTGCACACGAGAAGCGTAGTGGCGATAAAGCGAATATTCTTCTCGCCATGACGCAAGTTCGAACTCAGAGAGGCTTTATCGATTATTCACTCGATAAACGCCAAACTCTCCTCGCGCTCTTTCGTGGAGTTGTAGATGCTTGCGATGCTGACCCATATTTGATGCGCGCAGCAAAATTTCATGGCGAGAAAGCAGGTCGCAACTGCCCTGTCTGCAAAAAAGATTCGCTCGTTGAACTCTGTTACACATTTGGCGATCAATTAGGTCAATACTCAGGTCGGATTAAGTCCCCAGCAGAGCTCTTGCAGATGGAGAAAGAATTCGGTGAGTTTGCTGTGTATATCGTTGAAGTCTGTCGTGATTGTTCATGGAACCACCTCTGTTCTACCTATTTATTAGGTGATGGAACGATGCGAAAGCCACCACGACGCCAACGCACCCTCGAGGATGAGGACTTCAGCGGTAACCTTTGAAAGTGATTAAAACCAAACTGATTCGCGCCGCCGTATTCCTTACCGGTTTTGGCTTCGTTGCGGGCTCTACTCTCTTTGCGCTCGCTTGGTTTACCGTCGACATTCCAGATCCCAATGCCTACGTCAACAGTCAGGCAACGGTTATTCAATATTCCAATGGTCAAGAGATTGGTCGCATTGGTGCACAGAACCGCCAAATTCTTCCATTAGCAAAGATTCCACTACGACTTCGTTATGCAGTGATGGCGGCAGAAGATCGCAACTTTTACTCCAACCGTGCATTTAGCGTCTCCGGAATCAGCCAGGCAGTTCTCTCCAACGTTCTGACTTTAGGCAAAGGACGTGGTGGCTCAACCATCACTCAGCAATATGCAAAGACTGCCTTTTTAACGCCAGAGCGAAGTATTCAACGAAAGATTAAAGAACTTGTCATCTCTCTTAAGTTAGAGAATGCAATGTCAAAAGATCAGATTCTAGAAAATTACCTCAATACAATTTACTTCGGACGCGGTTCCTACGGAGTGCAGACTGCAGCGCAGCAGTACTTCAATCGCAATGCCAATCAACTATCGATTTCTCAATCAGCGGTGATTGCCTCCATCTTGCGCTCACCCGGACTCTACGATCCTTTCTATGGCGATAAAGAACAGAAAGCTCGCAACCTTGCTCGCTTAGAGGCACGCTTTAAGTACGTTATTGATGGAATGCTTGAAGAGAAGTGGATTACCGCGCAGGAAGCAAAGGCAGCAAAAATGCCATCAATTGCTCCACGCACAACAGGCGGATCACTAAGCGGACCTAAGGGTTACATTATTGATGCAGTGCAGAAAGAGTTGAGCAAACTTGGATTCACCCAAGAGCAATTGATGGTGGGTGGATATGTCATCAAGACAACGCTCGAACAGCGCGCACAACAATCGGCAGTTGATGCTGTAAATAAATTGTATCCATCAAAGGCGCCAGCAAACTTACATATTGGCCTTGTTGCAATCCGACCAGGCACAGGTGAAGTAGTAGCGATGTATGGCGGAAAAGACTATGTAGTACGCCAACTTAACGACGCTACCCAATCTATTGCACTTGCTGGTTCAACTTTCAAACCATTTGCTTTGATTGCAGCGCTCGAACAAGGAATTCCATTGACATCAATGTGGAACGGTGATTCACCACAAACTTTTGATGATCTCGGTCGCCCTTACCTCGTTGATAACTATGGCGGCGAAGGTTGGGGTCAAGTAGACCTGATGACTGCAACGCAGCACTCCGTCAATACCGTCTATGTGCCACTCGGTATGAAGGCAGGCCTCGATAAGGTTGTTGATGTTGCGCGCCGCGCAGGTATTCCAGAGAACGTGGCGATGATGCCAACTCCATCTGTCTCACTCGGTGTTGCCAGCCCCCATGTCATTGATGTTGCAAACTCTTATGCAACATTTGCCGCAAACGGTGTCTATGCAAAGCCATATATGGTGAAAGAGGTAATCGGTCCTAATAAGGGCGTGCTTTACCAAGGTAAGCCAAAGACTCAAGAAGTATTTAGCAAAGAGGTAATGGCCGATCTCACCTATGCACTCAAATCAGTTGTTAATGGTGGAACTGGTGCAGCCGCACTTGGGTTAGGTCGTCCAGCTGCAGGAAAGACTGGAACATCACAATCAAATGCATCTGCATGGTTTAGCGCATACACACCAAACTTGGCTGCCTCAGTCGCTTTCTTTAGAGATAGCGCCTCTGAATCGCTCAACGGAATTGGTGGTCTCACATCTGTAACAGGTGGATCCTTCCCAGCACGTATCTGGACTGCCTTTATGAAGGGCGCACTACGCGATGAGCCGGTGATGGAGTTCCCACAGCCTGCAAACATTGGTGGCCTTGATCCGATTGTGATGACCAGTGGTGGTAAGCAAACACCAAAGAAGAAGTAAGCGAATTTAGTTAATGCGCGTAAACACTCGCGTAGTAGTAGTTCTAGCAATCATCGCTTCACTCTTCTCATTTGCCAAGTTCAACCAATGCCAATCAACAGTCTGGGCTGGCCCAGACCAATATATTCACGCTTGTTATAGTGATTTACCGGCGCTATTTAGCGAGCGTTCTTTCGGTAAGGGTGAATGGGTTTTTAGTGGTGGAGACCAAGCTGCCGAGTATCCAGCACTTCAAGGGTTGGTAATGTGGGCAACGGCGAAAATCTCTCCCGATGGTCCTGTGAGCTACTTTAATTTCAGTGCGATTTTATTAGCACTTCTCTTTATTGCATCTGCCTACCTGGTCTATCGCATCAAACCTGAAGTCGCAATTGTCTATACCTTAGCTCCCACTGGTGTTTTAGCGCTCTTTATCAATTGGGATCTCTGGGCAATACCAACAATGTTGTTGGCAATCTACTGGATTGATAGAAAACGTGAATATGCCAGCGCTGCAATTCTCGGAGTATCGATTGCCACAAAGTTCTTTCCTGTTGTTCTCCTCTTACCTGTTGTAATTATCTATCTTCGTCGCCATCAGTTAAAGCAAGCGCTGCAATATATTGCAATCTGCATCGGAACTTTGATTGCCATCAATCTTCCCTTTGCGCTGACTACCCCTGAAGGGTGGTGGCGTTTTTATTCGCTCAACCTTAATCGCGACGCTGATTGGGGATCGATTTGGTATGCACTCAGCGTCTTCGGTGTGAACCTGGCGAACATTAATTACCTTTCGATTCTTACGCTTCTAATTGGCGTCGCAGTTGTAGCTATTTTTCTCTTGCAAACTAAAGCGACTCTTCCACTTTCGGAGAGCGCCCTATACATCTTTATTGTTCTTCTCACTGTGACGAAGGTGTACTCACCTCAATATGTTCTCTGGTTAACACCACTAGTGTTATTGGCGTTACGAGATAAACGAGATCTCTCATGGTTCTGGTTTTGGCAGATTGCAGAGGTTGTTTATCACTTAGCAATCTGGCAACACCTCGCCTTATTAACCGGTGCGACATTTGGATTACCAGTGAAGGCATATGCAGTCATCACCCTGATTCGCATTGCTGCGGCAGTTGCCCTGGCGATCGCCTTAGCCCGCCGCCATCGCTCGGCAGGATTGCTCGAGGCTAGCCGCTGGCCGGAATATCCCCTGTAACCACCCACTACTGCCCAGCCCTAAGCCCAAATTTCTCTCTTTCGGCGGGGAGAGTTACCCTTTACCTCCTGCTGTAAAGGGCCATCCGGCTCCCGAGCAACAGGTTTTTAACCCTCCTGTCACGGAAATACCGTGGCCGTCTTAGTCCAGAGGAGGTCGGGTTAACACATGCGTCACTATGAACTCATGATCATTCTTGATCCAGATCTAGAAGAACGTACAG
>JACCDV011169482.1_pt1 | contig 11304 bp, 11 predicted proteins | sample 7446131 | NCBI WGS metagenome assembly JACCDV01 (sample SAMN15323448, study PRJNA562643) | freshwater metagenome | isolation source: river surface water | place: USA:Blue River Watershed | collected 2017-08-17
CAAGCCCGACAGACAGTTGCAACTTTGCAAGCGTCTCTGTGGTCTCGTTTTTCTTGTCATTCAAACGAGCGGCATCTTCTGCTCGTTTAGCGTCACGACGCTGTGCCTTTGTGCGGTTGAATGAGTCTCGCGCTACACGCTGACGGTCAAGCATCTCACGGACATTTGTACCGTTAATAAACGTATCATTCTGAAGTACCATTCCCTAGATTCTCCTCGATTAGTGCCGCTCTAGTGGCGGCTCTTATCGCAATATGCCACAGCACAGCACAACGTGCAAACTAGGCCTTATCGAGCCAGATTTCATCTTGTCGACACAGCAGCTCTTCTGCCCTCTCTGGCTGCGCCATGAGCTCCTTCACGGCACGCTCCATGCGGATAGACTGTGACCCCTTTATCAGAATGACATCGCCCTCCTCTATCCTCATCTCAAAATCTTTACCTGCCTTACGCGAATCTTCATATTGAAATACAACGGCCTCGCTCATACCCTCGCCAAGCGCAGTGCTGGCGACACTCTGCGAACGGACACCGACAATACCGAGGACATCGAGCACTGACGCAGAAAGCACACCTATTTTCTCATGCATCTCTTTTGAGTAGCTGCCTAACTCAAGCATGTCGCCCAAAAGGGCTATACGCTTGCCAGACACCGACAATTCTCTGAGCGCATTGAGTGCTTCTTCAACGGCAATGGGTGAAGCGTTATACGTGTCATCAATGATAGTGGCGCCCTTTATGGCCGGCAGCACACGCATTCGCCCAGGTGGCGTCTCATGATGTGCAAAAACCTCACTCAGATCCACAAGGTTTACACCGCAGTGCAGCGCTACCGCAGACGCGAGCGCGAGCGCATAGACATGCTGTCTGCCGATGGCGCCATGGAGCACAAAGGGTACGTCATTACCTTTATAGGTGAGATGAAAGGCAACTCCGTGCGGCATACCCCTCTCTTCGATGGTGAGCTCTTTCGAAAAGACAACGTCAGCAGCATGGTGCATACCGACGGTCAAAACCGTTGCACGTGTCGTCTCCTTCAAGTGCTGCATATTTGCATCATCTGCGTTGATCACCAAGAGCCCGTTCTCATCGAGCAATTGTGCTGGCATAGACTCCTCTTCCATTACGTCCTTAGGTGAACGATAAAACTCAACATGCACAGGCACATCGGGCAAACGAGTCACCACAACAACAGTTGGCTTTACGTAACTCAAAATGCTGCGTATGTCGCCTGGCTTGTCTGCACCCACCTCGATAATGAGCCATTCAGGATACTTGTGTGGCAAAAAAATAAGTGCCAAACCCTCACTCATGGTCGTGATCCATTCACGAGCGCTGTACCACGCATTCGGGCGGCCAAGTATGGTGAGCGGCACGCCGATATCGCTGTTGTAGCTCTTCTCACTCTTGCGCACATGAAATGACTTTTGGAGAGCCGTGTAGAGCGCGTCTTTAGTGGAGGTCTTACCGACGCTACCCGTGACCATAATAATCTTCGGCTTGTACTTCTTCAGTACAAAACGAGCCTCGAGTGTAATGATGAATACGATGATGCGCTTGAGCAGATTTCTCATGTGTATAGTGTATAGCAAATGCGTGCGTCGCAGTAGTTGCTAGCGGTCAGGAGGCAACTCGTAATATGAAATGAGGAACTTTGTGAGATCAAGAAATGGATGCGTCAAGGTTTCAGATGCGTAGTTCACACCCTGCGGCTCAACCGTAAAGAGAAAGACAATGAATTTCGCCTCATAGGCCGGGAAATAGCCAAAGAAGGAGTGGAGATAACGATCTGCCAAATAGCCTCTCCCGTCAGGGTCTGCAATCTGCGCAGTACCTGTCTTCGCGGCAATACTATAGCGATCCTGCTTCGCCTTGCCTTTAAGGAGCGCTGTGTCTACGACCTCCACGAGCATGCGCGATATTTCTTGCTGTGTTTCAGGCTTGAGCGCAACAGGTCCAGTGGGCCATGCCATGTGCTTAGTGAGACCTGAGGTGTACTGAATATCAGATGCGACATGTGGCGTTGGTGGCGCACCTGCAGCCAGAGTCGCTAACGACCTTGCCATAGCAACTGGTGAAATCGCGACGCCCTGTCCGTATGACGCAGTCACATATTCGATCATGCGCGGACTATTCAAGTTATTCACCAATGGGGATGCCTCGTTTGGTAAATCGATTCCCGTTTCAGAGGTAATGCCGTATTTTTCCATGTAAGATTTAAATACATCCGTGCCCATTTTTTCAACGGCAAACGCAACGCCCGTGTTCAGTGACTGACTGAGCACCTCCTGCATGAGAACAGTTCCGCGCGCCTTACCATCAAAGTTCGAAATCGTTTTACCATCGTATGTGGCACTGCCGCGATCGGTGTACGTGGTCTCTGGTGTTACCGCACCAGCATCAAGTGCCGCAGCCATGGTCAGCGGCTTCATGATCGATCCAAACTCATACACATTCTCTACTAGTGGATTCGCATACACTGCTGCTGAGCGCTCCTTCGCGAACGTATTCAAATCAAAGGATGGCGTGGCTGCCATGGCATATATCTCGCCAGTCTTTGGATCCATGATAATGCCGCCAGTCGTCTTTGATTTCCACTTCTTATCGACTTCTTTGAGTACACTTTCCAGATACAGCTGCACTGATGGCTCTATGGTAGTAACCACATCACCTTCTCGTTTTGCCTCACTGGTAAACAATGTCCTATTCAAGTCAGCGAACACTTCCGCAAAGAAGTTCACGTACAGTGTCGCACTCTGTCGCGTGAGCGTGTCGTTGTACGTTCGCTCAAGACCATAGCGTCCAGTGCGATCATCGCCGTCGTCGTAGGCCACAAATCCAATAGTATGTGCTGCGAGTGACTGACCAGGATAGAAGCGCCACCTCTCGCGGTACGTATTCAGACCTCGAATATTGAGGTCATCAATAGCGGTGCCCACTTCCTCACTCGCGCTTTCTGCTATGACCTCGTAAGGATCCGTTACCTTTTCCGCACTCTTACGATATAGAGCGGCATCAAAATTAGGCAGGAGCTTCTGGAGCTCCTTTTCAGCGCGATCTATTTCAACCAGTCGACTTGGGTTGATAGCGACGGTAAAGCCAGACTTGAGTGTTGCTGCGGACACCACTCCACCTTCCTTATGTTTGAAAAATATACTGCCGCGATCATACAAGCCCTCTTTGGTTTCCACATACTGACCGGCGGCTTCCGCACGATAGGTCTCCCCCTTCATTATCTGAATCATGTAGAGACGTCCTACAAGCACAAGTGCAATGAGACACGCAATCGCGCCGATCACATAGAGTCGGAATGAAAATGCCGCGCGCATAGCAGATTATTGATTGATGCGAGCCTGATAGTTTGCGGGAGCGCGTGACAGACCCTTAGCCACGTACTCTTCTGCCTCAATAGGATGGAAACCGAGAGTCGACGCATATTCAAGCGTGACCTGCTCCTGTGCCTTCAAATACTCTGCTTCAAGTGTCGCGAGCGACGAGCTCTTTGCCTTAATAGCAAGCTCATAGTCCTCTCGGAGCACGATCTCTACGATAGTACCGATAACAAAATACGCGTATGAAAAAAGTAACGCAACAACAAGAGCTCCTACAGCGTAGGTAACTCTTTCTAGTACTGGATGATGTGCTGTGCGTCGTGCCATGCTGATTTCCCAAATGAAATGAACAATCCTACCCCCCCTAACAAATCCTTCCTATGCCTTCATAAACCCTCTCACCTTCGCACTTCGAGCCCGTCTGTTTGTTGCTATCTCAGCTGCTCCTGCGAGTATTGGCTTTTTGTTGAGCAATGATCCCTTCCCCTCATACACCCACTCTCTAAACACGTGTTTAACGATACGGTCTTCGAGAGAGTGGAACGTGATGATGACGAGTCGGCCTCCGGGCGTGAGCGCATTCAGTGCCTTGGGAAGCGCATCGCGCAGTACTCCGAGCTCATCATTGACTGCAATGCGTAGTGCTTGAAAGGTCTTGGTCGCTGCGTGGATACGGCGTTTTTGGTAGAACTTCGGCACGGATGCCTCAATCACTTCCACCAATCGGTCCGTAGTCGTTATCGCTTCAAGCCTGCGAGCCTCTACAATCCCTTTTGCTATGCGTCGCGAGAACTGCTCTTCCCCATACGTGTAGATAAGATCTGCAAGATCTTCTTCGGAAGCGGTGTTCACAATATCCTCTGCCGTCTCTCCGGACTCGCTAGTACCAAGGCCGAGCGTCATGAGAAGCGGTTCTTTGCGTAGAAATGAAAATCCTCTACCGCTTTCTTCAACTTGCTCACTGGACCATCCTAAATCCATCAAGATGCCATCGACTGCGGATACTCCAACACTGGCCAGTGCGTGATCAAGGCGCCTAAAATTCTCAGAAACAAGATGAAGCGCAGCACCTGCATGCTTCGCTTTATCTTCTAAGCGCACTTTCGATCTCGCAAGCGCCTGTCTGTCTTGATCCATGGCAACTAACGTACCCGTGCCTATATGATCAAGAATTGCTTCCGAATGTCCTCCGTTACCAACCGTACAATCAAGAACGCCCGAACCTGCCTGCACGTTGAGTAATGCGAGTACCTCCGGGACAAGTACAGAGACGTGCGACATACACCCTAGAGAACGCCAATCTCGCCTAGCTTCTCCGCAAGTGCATTCGCCTTCTGCTCAGTCTCATTACGATCCTCAAGCCATACCTCCTGATCCCATACTTCCAAACGGTCGTACAAACCAGCGAGTACTACTTTTGAGGAAAGCTTTGCATATGTGGCAAGAAATTCTGGTACTAAAATTCTGCCTGCACTATCCACATCTACTTCAGCGGCGCCCGATAGCATGAAGCGATTGAAACGGCGTGAGTCGCTTTGTGCAACTGACAGCGATCCAAACTTCTCTGCTATTTTTGTCCAGGCCTTCTCTGAATAGATATAGAGACATCGATCGAGGCCACGCGTAATGATGATTTTCTTGCCCAGTTCCTTGCGAAACTTCGCGGGTAGCGATAGGCGGTTCTTATCATCAAATGTGTGTGTATATTCCCCGATCAGCATGGCTCGTATTCAGTAATGCCCTCAGAAACCTGTTTCCCACTTCATCCCACCACATGGATAGTATATGGTATTTCATCCCACTCGCCAGTCATATCCCCAGGAAAAACAGTGGATATCACTGCTGGGACATAAAAATGAGGGTGGTGCAAGAACGGCAAAGAAAAAACCCGCGTTCGCTAGTGCGAACGCGGGTTACTCATTTCCATAGACACATAAGACCCGCCCACTCGGCTCACAACACCGACTACTCTGACCCCTCTTGCAGATACAAGTTCACAAGATACAAGTCATCTTGTACACCGATAGTGATAACGGCGTAAATATACTGTATAGCGCGATAGAAAAGCCATCCGGTTACTAATACAATCAAAACCGATGCTATCCACCAATACATGCCGTAGGATCGTCCGAACTCCAGGACACCATGCCACACAGGCGGAACCATGTTGCACACAATGACCCAAAAGGCGGTAGCAGGCACTAATGACGTCCAGAACAATGTTCCGATGTGCTCTTCAGCAGTTACACCTGCAGAGTGCAATCTCACCTGACTCAGCACAGCCTTCGCCCACGCAACGTAGTCGGGCACTGCAGGCTCACCACTCCTCGACCACACACCAACCAAAATCACTTCACCGGCATGCTCGAGAAGAGCCGCACACTCTCCACCTCTCTCTTGTGGAGCACAAAGTACACGGAGTCTATGGTGTGGGTGCGCCGCATACACTGCCGTAAGTAGCTTTAATAGAGGCAATGGGACATCATTCACTTTTGCCTCCAGCGTACAATACTTTCGTATTATGGCTGATTTTTTAGCACCTATTTTTTCAGCGGACATGACTATCCTCCTGATTCTTGAACGACGTACACAATGTCACAAATAATACAATATGTCAAAAAAATGCGTGGGCGCGAGCACGCCGTCATCCCTATGATGGGGACTGCTATTTGGGCCTCATGAGTGGGAATATTTGCCCCTCACGTGCAGAGACCCCCTCAAGAAAACTGAAGAGTCGCTCTGAGACACCGAATCCAAACGCCGGCGGCATGCCATACTCAAGAGCCTCCACAAAGCTCTTGTCGTCCATCTGCGCCTCTGCGTCTCCTGCATCACGGAGTGACTGTTGATGTTGAAAACGCTTTGCCTGATCGACTGGGTCATTGAGCTCACTAAATCCCTTGCCATTCTCAGAACCGCCGAGCAGCACCTGGAATCGCTCTACCACGAGCGGATTGCGGACGCTTCTCTTTGCGAGTGGCTCCAAATACACTGGCACGCCCACGAGAAATCCGGGACCGCCAATACTTTTACGAATCTGCTTCCACAGGAGATCAACACCGCGCTCAATATTGAGACCCGCAGCATCAAAGGCGATGGAGTTTGCTACAAGTGCGGCACGCACTGCGTCCACATTCGTATCGAGCGGATCGATGCCGTAGCGCTCCTTGAGTAGCGCGCAATAGTCATACCGTATCCATTCAGCACCAAGGTCAACAGAGTGCTCCTTCATCGTAAATTGACGCGTACCGTACACTCTATCTGCCACGGTGCGATACAGCTCAGTGATCATCTCCATACCCTTTTCATACTCAGAAAATGCTTCGTAGAACTCAAGCTGGGTATAGTCCTGCAAATGCTCAAACGACATCCCTTCATTGCGGAATATTCTGCCAATCTCAAACACCTTTGGAAGACCGGCAACGAGCAATTTCTTCTGCCAGAGTTCTCCAGCCGAAATTCTCAAAAATACATCAATATCGAGCGCATTATGATGTGTCACAAACGGTCGCGCATCAGCGCCACCCGTCGTTGTTTCAAGTACAGGTGTTTCCACTTCAACATATCCTCGTTCGAGGAGGAATGTGCGCATCGTGTTCCAGAATAGAGAACGTCTCTTCACACGATCAGCAATATCCTTGGAGAGAAGTATGTCGACATAGCGTTTTCGATATCGCTCGTCTTCATCTTTTAAGCCATACCACTCGTCAGGCATTGCCTGTAAAGACTTCGCAAGCATGCGCCACCCCTGCACAAGCAGAGAGTGCATACCACGCTTCGTGACAAAAGCAGTGCCCGTCACTTCAATAAAATCGGACCTGTCGACAACTTGTACAAATAAATTATAGAGATCTTCCCCAATACCATCCTTCTGTATATACAACTGCACCTTACTCGTACCATCTACAATATCTGCAAAGAGAGACCCCCCGTGTTCGCGAAGCGATATAACTCTTCCCACAAGCACAACGGACGCGCCAGACGTGGCGAGTGTTGCGTGTTCGCCCAAAAAAGCACCAATGTCATGCGTGCGCATAGTGCGCGCTGGATAGGGATCCATGCCGCGTGCCTTCAGTAGTTCTATTTTCTGCAATCGCTCTTGGCGAATAGTATCGGTGGCTGACATAGGTACTACTCTACCCTAAAAAAGACGTATCAAAAAGAAGTGGTCACCCTCGAGTGACACCGATATTTCCCTGTTACTCTCTACCTTGTCGGTCGGAGACAGGACAGAGCAAGGTGTCTGCGAAACTCATACACAGAGAAACCGCAAGCCCGTGGGACTTGCGGTGTCGTTGTTACGCTGCGTGCACATACTGGAATCTATGCAACTGCTTCTTAAGGTCTTTCAGAGCATAGAACATGACCTTGCGGGCACGGTACGGCAGCGCCCCACCCGTATACAGCTCTGGTATGTAAATACTCTCTACACCAGGATCCTCGGAGTAGCGCATCATCTCTGAAATGCCGTTCTCCGTCTGCCACCGATAAATGAGAGTCGCATGGCCCCCAGGTGGCCATTCCAACACCACAGACCGTTTGCGCTTGGTGTCCTCCCAGATAAAGACGACACCAATCTGAGTGTCGAATGTGCGTGTAAGCAAATTCGTCACATCCTGAATCTCGTTGTACCACGGCTGATGCCGTGAGTACCGATACATCAGGATGGCATTCCAATTGCCCCAGATGAAGTAGCTAGCTACTAAAAAAAGCACGAGCACTAGCACTGGCAACCAATTCCAGAGAATCATCCCTATGTCCATAATGTTACTCCCTACATAGCCGCATGTATACAAACATAAATACATCACTATGTCAAAGTCCTTGCGAGTCCACATCATTGAGTCAATGGTGGCAGTCACGAAACAAAAACACCTCCCAGGGGAGGCGTTTTTGTCGATGTGGCGAGAGTTACTTCACCTCTATCACTTTATATTTCATCTTGCCGTTCGGCGTTGTAAACGTGAAGGCATCACCCTTCTTTTTATCCATCATAGCCTCCCCGAGTGGAGAGAGATGTGAAATTTTGCGATCAAGCATGTTTGCCTCCTCGCTTCCCACAATCTGATAGGTGTGTGTACCACTCTCACCGTCTTTCTGAATGATTACTGTTGATCCAAATCCAACCACATCACTTTTCTTTGGAGCAATAATAGAAGCATTCTTTACGATTGATTCGAGCTTACGAATGCGCTCCTCTGTTGCTGCCTGGAGCTCTCGCGCCTCCTGATACTCAGCATTTTCAGAAAGATCACCCAACGATCGTGCGTACTCCAAATTTTCCGCAATCTCCTTTCGACGCACAGTCTTAAGCACCTCAAGCTCCTTCACGAGTTCATCAAACTTTTCTTTTGTGAGATATGTTTTTTCGTCGGACATATAATGCGACCCCGGATCACTGATTGAGACGATATGTAAATAGTGGTTTCTGTGTCTCAAACAGTATGATACGGGGTATAGCGGCACATAGTATACCTCCTGGTATCGGTTCGTCAAATGACCAACAGCTACCTTTGTGTTGTATCAACCACCGATGTTGTCGAAGTTGCAGTTGTGACCGTTGTATATTCAGGCGTTTCTGACAGCATAAATTCAAATACCTGACGCATCACATAGACACCACCGATTAAGTTGGCGCGTGGCCCCTGCTCCATCACGAGCGCAAAAGCGTACCGAGGCTTTTCATATGGAAAGAAACCTGTAAGCCATGAGTTTACATACTTTTTGCCAAAGTCGAGTTCTGCCGTACCACTTTTCGTCGCAACGGCGAAGTCACTAAAGTGCAAACCCTGACTGGTACCATCGGTCACGCCGCGGCGCATACCCTCACGCACAACTTTTAAATTTTTAGGATCTAGGGGCAGTGGCTGTGGTGGCGCAGAGTCGCCTGGCACCACATGCGGCTTCACCAAATAGCCACCATTTGCAACAGCCGCGACAGCACGCACTGCCTGGACCGCAGTCACCTGAAAGCCATACTGACCAATCGACGTGTTATATGTGTCACCGAGACGCCATGGTTCATCTGGGAAAATCTTTTTCTTCCACTCCACAGACGGCACCACACCTGACTGCTCTTCACCAAAGGTAAGGCCCGTCGGAGATCCGTACCCAAACATCGTGAAATACTTGTGCAAGCGATCAATACCAAGACCCTTTTGATCCTTAAAGCCACCGCCGACAGCAAAGAAGTACACGTTTGACGATACGGCCAAAGCCTCTCGCATGTCGACATAGCCATGCGCTTTCCAGTCTCGAAATATTGATGGCTGACTCGGTGTAAAAGGATTCGGAATCGTCAGCTGTCCCGTCGATAAAATATTCTTGAGCGGATCAATGGTCTTCTCTTCAAGTGCTGCGACTGCAACAATCGGCTTTACTATAGAGCCAGGCGTGTAGACGCCGGCAAAAGCGCGATTCAAGAAAGGCTTTGCATCATCCATCACATACTCCGCAATCTTCTCTTTTGGTGCGCCATCGGAAAGTATGGCGCTGTCAAATTCGGGATAGCTTGTTATCGCCAAGATCTCTCCAGTCTCGACATCCATTATGACTCCGGCTCCTCCAGTGAAACCGATCTTCTCCGACAATCCCTTAATGGTGTCATACAGTTTTTCCTGCACGCGCGCGTCAATAGTCAGCGAGAGCGTGCCGCCAGGTATCGGCGGTAGCACTACATTTTGCGACTGCACATTGCCAAGCGCATCGGTCTCAACCAATGCTTTTCCGGGAAGGCCACGAATGACACTCTCGTATGCTTTCTCAACGCCATCAGTACCAACGTACTCCGTTTGATAGTAGACACCCTTCTTATCTTTTTGAGGATACGACACATACCCGAGCAAGTGACTAAAGCCGCCACGCGACGTATACACGCGATGCGCAAAATCATCATCCTCGCTTAAGGTGTTCGTCACCAACTTCTCACCCACCCTATCGACAATGACACCTCGCTCAGGAAAAAGGACACGATGCGAGAGGCGATTCTGTTCACTGCGAATGGCATACGCCTCGCCATTAATGATCTGCAGGTCATACATACGTGCCGTATAGAGCGCTGCAACCAGCACAAAGCAGACACCAAGATACAGCAACGCACGATCACCCACCGGTCGCTCAATGCGACCCTCTAGCTGACTGGTATCAAACTCAGGCAGATTACTCGCGTCTAAAAAAATGGCGTCAGGGTCAATTTCAAAATCGCTCTTCGTGATATATCCTCTGGCTTTTGGAAACCATCTACGCATACAGTATGAGTGACCGTTTAACGAATACGCTCACTAAGAATACCGAGGAAAACACCAATAGAAAACTGTATGCGAGAAATTCTATCGGTAGAACAATGCCAAACAGCACTGATGGCGCAACGCCATAGAGACGATCGAGTAGAAAGCCAACAGCGATAGCTTCATATGGAGTGTAGTAGAGCGCAATATAAACACAAAACACAAAGCTGACCCACCACGGAAAGATGAATGCGGTACAAAGTAGTGCAAACCCGAGTAGGAGACGCTGTATCATGTCTATTTTTTCTTCGATGACGTGGCCGTTGAGGTTGCGTGGAGCACGCTCGACGTTGCCATGGCGCCCACTGCGTCTTTTGTCACAAGAGCACGCTTCACCACCGTGACGAAATAAATATCATTCAGTGATAGCGGTGCTCGCACGTAGACATACTGCACCGGATCCGCGGGGTGTGCTTCGACCGTATCGACAAGACCAAGTAGCGATGGAAGCAGGGACGGCAACATCACTTCAGTCCCGGTCGCGATACCGTACTCACGCGGCACTTCGATGACATAGTTGCCAAGTCCACGTCCGCGCGCGGTCAAAGTGGTTGTCGCCACGCGCACCTGTAGCTCCTTTTCTGGCGACGAAAAAAGCGTGACCAGCGATGTTTGAGGATACACCGCAGACACCTCACCTATGACAATATCCCCTTTCGCGTATACGCGATCACCCACCTCAATGA
>JACCDV010225668.1_pt1 | contig 11303 bp, 13 predicted proteins | sample 7446131 | NCBI WGS metagenome assembly JACCDV01 (sample SAMN15323448, study PRJNA562643) | freshwater metagenome | isolation source: river surface water | place: USA:Blue River Watershed | collected 2017-08-17
GATCGTCGGTGACGACCTGTTCGTGACCAACACCAAGATCTTCAAAGAAGGCATCGACAAAGGCATCGCCAACTCGATCCTGATCAAGATCAACCAGATCGGCACCCTGACCGAAACCTTCGAAGCCATCGAGATGGCCAAGCGCGCCGGTTACACCGCCGTCATCAGCCACCGCTCGGGCGAGACCGAAGACAGCACCATCGCCGACATCGCTGTGGGCCTGAACGCCGGTCAGATCAAGACCGGCTCGATGAGCCGCTCGGACCGCATGGCCAAGTACAACCAGCTGCTGCGCATCGAAGAAGACTTGGGCGACGTGGCCGTGTACCCCGGCCGCAGCGCGTTCTACAACCTGCGCTGAGCCTTCAAACATGGGCAACCGCCTTGTCCCCATCGTGCTGATCACCTTGCTGGTGATCGTGAATGCTCAACTGTGGTTCGGACGGGGCAGTTTGCCCAATGTGGCCAAGCTGGAGCGTGATCTCCAGACGCAAAAAGCATCCAACGAAGAAGCCCGCCGCACCAACGAGCAGCTCAACGCCGAGGTCAACGACCTCAAAGAAGGCCTGAACATGGTCGAAGAGCGTGCGCGTCAGGAACTGGGCATGGTCAAGGCCAACGAAATCTTCGTTCAGATCGCCAAATGATGTCCCCCACCGAGATCGCTGGCTTCGTGCTGGGCTTGGTGATGGTGGTCTGCAGCATCCGCGAGCTGCACTGGAGCTGGCCTCTGGCCATCATCAGCTCCCTCCTCTACTTTTTTGTCTTCAAAAGCAGCTTGCTGTATGGCGAAGCTGCTTTGCAACTGGTGTTCGCTGTCCTCGCGCTGTGGGGCTGGTGGCAATGGCTGCGCACGGGTGACGATGCCCAGCCGGCCTTGGTCATCCAGCGCCTGTCCCGCAAGGGCTGGGCCGTGGTTGTCGTTGCCTCGGTATTGCTGTGGCCCGCGTTGGCGGTGCTGCTGCAAACTTTCACCGACAGCGATGTGGCCTGGTGGGACGCACTGCCCACCGCCCTGAGCCTGGTGGGCCAGGCCCTGCTGGGGCGCAAATACGTCGAGAACTGGCTGGTCTGGCTGGTGGTCAACGTCATCAGCGTGGCGCTGTTTGCCTACAAAGGCCTGTGGTTGACCTGCGTTTTGTATGGCTTGTTCACGCTCATGAGCGTGTGGGGCTGGCGCGCCTGGCAAGCCCGCCTGACAGCCGCCCGACCATGAGCACCCGCCGCATCGCCATCGTCGGCGCGGAAAGCACCGGCAAATCCTGGCTGACGCAAACTCTGGCCGAGGTGATCCGCATGCGCGGCCACTCGGTGCACACCGTGGACGAGGTCTTGCGCACTTGGTGTGACCGCGAAGGCCGCACGCCCCATCCACACGAACAAATGGGCATTGCGCAAGCCCAGGCCCGGGCCGTGGAACAGGCGACTGCGGCTTGGGTCATCTCCGACACCACCCCGATCATGACGGCGGTGTACAGCCACATGCTCTTTGAAGACGAAAGCCTGTACCCGATGGCCTTGGCACATCAGGCGCATTACGAGCTCACCTTGGTCACTGGCCTGGACTTGCCTTGGGTGGCCGATGGCCTGCAGCGCGATGGCCCACACGTGCGTGGCCCGGTGGACAATCTGGTCCGGCAAGCGCTGGCGCGCGCAGGTGTGGCCTACCGCGTGGTCTATGGCCAAGGACAACAACGCCTGAACAACGCCTTGCTGGCCTTGGGTCTGCCCGGTGAAAACGACACGGCCCGGCAACTGCGGGAACAGGCACAATTTGCCATCAACCAGGGGCGCACCGTCTGGCAATGCAACGAATGCAGCGACCCCGAATGCGAACACAAGCTGTTCACGGGTCTGTTGAAGCAGCGTTCAACTTGAACCTGTAGGTCGGAGCTTCAGCTCCGACACTGGTCTGTTGATGTTCATGCATTTGTCGGTGCTAAAGCCACCGACCTATCCCATATTGTTCAGTGAACCGAGCCACCTGAGACATCCGGCACCAAGCCTGTGAACAGGCCTGCCGCATCCACCGGATCGAATCGGTACTCGGCGCCACAAAAATCGCAGCCCACATCGATCTGACCTTGTTCGGCGAGGATGCTTTCCACCTCTTCGGTGCCCAGACTGCGGATCATGTTGCCCACGCGCTCACGGCTGCAGCGGCAGGAAAAACGGGGGCCAGTTTCACCAATGAAGGGCTCAAAACGGGCCAGCGGCTCTTCCCAGTACAGGCGGTGCAAGATGGTTTCGGCGTCCAAGGTGAGCAACTCCTCGCGCTTGAGGCTTTTGCTCAAAATGGCAATGCGGCTGAAGTCCTCGCTTTGGCCCAACGCCGCTTCGCGCTCCACCGAGTCGGCCCGGCCCGCCAGATTGCCCTCGCCCTCGATCGGCAGGCGCTGGATCAGCAAGCCTGCCGCCACTTTGTCATCGGCCGCCAGCACCAGCACGGTGTCCAGCTGCTCGGATTGCAGCATGTAGTGCTCGAGCACCTCGCTGATGTTCTCCAGCTTCTCGCCCTGGTCGCCAAACAAGGGAACCACCCCTTGGTAAGGCTGCTGGCCAGGCAAACGGTCCTGCGGGTCCAACGTGATGGCGCATCGACCCTGGTTGTTCACGTTGACCATCTGGCTCAAAGTGGCGTCTTCGGCCACATCGCCCACCTGGGTGCAGGTGGCCCGCAGACTGAAATCGGGCTGCACTTCAACTACGCCCAACTTGACCGGACCATCGCCAAAAATCTGCAAGACCAAGGCCCCATTGAACTTGATGTTGCCTTGCATCAGCACACCGGCTGCAGCCATCTCGCCCAGCAATTGGCGCACCGGCGCAGGGTAGGCACCGGTTTCGGAGTTGGCGGCGCGGCGGGCCAGGATGTCTTGCCAGGCATCGGTCAGGCGCACGAGCATGCCGCGCACCGGCAGGCCTTCAAAAATGAATTTATGGAGTTCGGACAAAATCAATTCACCGGCCTGTCGGCCAATCCTCACAAGTTAAAAGTACAGCAAGATCAGCCGATTTTCTTCAAGCCGGCTTTGAAACGCTGCGCGTTTTCAACGTAATGGCGAGCGCTTTGGCGCAGACCTTCAATTTGCTCGGGACTCAATTCGCGCACCACTTTGGCGGGCGTGCCCATGATCATGGAGCCATCGGGAAACTCTTTGCCCTCGGTCACCAAAGAGCCCGCGCCCACCAGGCAGTTCTTGCCAATCTTGGCACCATTGAGCACCACCGCGCCAATGCCGATCAGCGACTCGTCACCGATGGTGCAGCCGTGCAGCATGACCATGTGGCCCACTGTCACGTGCTTGCCGACCTTGATCGGTTTGCCGTGGTCGGCGTGCATCACACTGCCGTCCTGGATGTTGCTGCCCTCGCCAATTTCGATGGTTTCGGTGTCACCCCGGATGGTGGTGCCAAACCACACGCTGGCGTCTTTGGCGATCTTGACTGCCCCCATGACCTGCGCCGAGTCAGCGACCCATGCGGAATCGGCCACTTCAGGGGTGTGTGCGTCAAGTTGGTAAATGGCCATGGGGGTCTCCTGGGGGGATGTCGGGTGATCGAATCGGCGAAACCTACAATTGTAGGGAGGCTCAAGGGTTGCCCTGAACCTGTGGCCGTCATTTCCCCTGTGCATCGGGCTTTCTGACGGAAAGCCCATTTTGCCGTTCTGTTGTTGCCGAGCATGTCTTCTTTGCGTACCGCCGCCCTGGGGCCTTGGGCTGAAGCCGACCCCGTATTGAAAGCCCAAGCCACCTTGGCGCTGGACTTGCACGCCCCCGTGCGGGCGCAAGAACAGCTGCAAGCCCCCTGCCCCCTGCCTGGCAGGCCCGCCAAACCCGCGCTGCTGCCGCACACGCACATCAAGGCCAAGTCGCTCACCACGCCCGAGGGGCGGGCCATCTTGTTGCACTCGATCACCCACATCGAGCTCAACGCCATCGACCTGGCGCTGGACGTGGTGTGGCGCTTCGCGGGCATGCCCGATGCGTTTTACACCGACTGGCTGCGCATTGCCCAGGAGGAAGCCAAGCACTTCACCCTGCTGCGCAACCATTTGGTGGGCATGGGTTATGACTACGGCGACTTTCCGGCCCACAACTCGCTGTGGGACATGGCTGAACGCACCCAAGGCGATCTGCTGGCGCGCATCGGCATCGTGCCTCGCACCATGGAAGCGCGCGGCCTTGACGCGTCCCCTGGCGTGAAAAACAAACTGGTGAGCGTTGGTGACCATGCCGCAGGCCAGATCCTCGACATCATCCTGGAAGAAGAAATTGGCCATGTGGCCGCTGGCAACCGCTGGTACCGCTACCTGTGCGCGCAGCGTGGCCTGGACCCGGTGCGCACCTATGCCGAGCTGATCGCGCAATACGATGCGCCCAAACTGCGGCCGCCCTTCAACATGCCAGCACGGCGTCTGGCGGGGTTTGACGAAGCAGAATTGGCAGCCCTGAGCTGAACATCAACCGCGCGGGTGGTGCTGCGCATGCAGGCTTTTGAGCCGCTCCCGCGCCACATGGGTGTAAATGGTGGTGGTGGAAATGTCCGAATGCCCCAGCAACATCTGCACGGCGCGCAGATCCGCCCCATGGTTGAGCAAATGCGTGGCAAATGCGTGCCGCAAGGTGTGGGGCGACAGCGGCGAGGTGATGCCCGCTTGCACCGCATAACGCTTGACCAGGTTCCAGAACATGACACGCGACATGGCGGTGCCGGCCTTGGGGCCGCTGGTGGTCACGAACAGATCGTCCGTCTGTCGTCCGCCCAGCAAGGCAGGCCGGGCCCTTTGCATGTAGGTCTGCAGGCATTCACGCGCCTCATCGCCAAAAGGCACCAGGCGCTCCTTGCTGCCCTTGCCCATGATGCGCAGCACACCTTCGTTGAGTGATACATGCAGGGTTTTGAGCTGCACCAACTCGCTCACGCGCAGGCCACTGGCATACATGAGTTCCAGCATCGCTCGGTCACGCAGGCCCAGATCGGTGGCCGCATCGGGCGCTCTGAGCAAGGCATCGACTTGCGCTTCGCCCAAAGTCTTGGGCACGCGCAAAGCCTGTTTGGCCGCCAGCATGCGCAGGGTGGGGTCTTGTTGCACCAGGCGCTCGCGCAGGGCCCAGCGAAAGTAGCGTTTGAAAACCGTGAGCCTGCGGTTGGCCGAGGTGGCCATGCTTTGGGCATGTCGCTCGGCAAAGTAGGCCTGCAGGTGATGCTCTTGCGCGGCATCCAGCGCCAGCCGGTGCGTCAAAAACAGCCAGGTGGCGAACAGCTCCAAATCGCGGCGGTAGGCCGCCAAGGTGTTGGCAGCCAGTCCGTCCTCCAACCAGAGGGCATCGGCGAAGCGGTCGATGGACGACTGGCTGGCTTCGTGCATCAATCCAGCTTGAGTTTTTGCTGGTCAACCACTTTCTTGTAGACCTCGTATTCGGCCTTGATCTGGGCCGTGAATTCTTCGGGCGTGTTGGCCACAATCAAAGAGCCTGTGTCTTGAATGCGTTTGACCACGACCGGGTCTTGCAAAGCCTTTTTGACACCCGCGCTGACTTTCTCAACCACTTCTTTAGGCAGACTCTTGGGACCGTAAATGCCGTAATACGCCATGCGGTTGACGGGCTCCAGACCCACTTCTTTGAAAGTCGGCACATTGGGCAATTGCGGCAAACGCTGGGGGGCAGCCACCACGATGGGGATCAGCTTGCCCGTCTGAATGAAGGGCATGGCCGAAGGCATGTTGTCAAAAATGATCGGGACCTGGCCGGCCACCGTGTCGTTGAGCGCAGGGCCCGCACCGCGGTAAGGGATGTGGGTGATGAACACCCCCGCCAGACCTTTCCAGAGTTCGGTTTGCAAGTGGCCAATGCCGCCCGTGCCCGACGAAGCATACGAATATTTGCCGGGGTTTTTCTTCAGCTCGGCAACAAAGCCCTTGTAGTCATGGGCCGGAAAGCTGGGGTGCACCGCGATCACATTGGGCGTGGCCGCAATGTTGATGATGGGGGTGAAATCGGTGATGGGGTTGTATGGAATCTTGGCGTTGATGGCCGGGTTGGCTGCGGTGGTAGACACCGTCGCCATGCCCAAGGAGTAGCCGTCAGGACTGGCCTTGGCCGTTTCGTTGGCCCCCACCACGCCGCCGCCGCCGGCCTTGTTTTCGACGATGACGCTCTGCCCCAAAGCTTTGCCCAAGGGCTCAGACATCACACGGGCCACGATGTCGGTGGTCCCGCCCGGGGCAAAAGGCACTTGCAACTTGACCGGCTTGTTGGGATAAGCCTGTGCCCAAACCGAGCCACTGACGACGGCCAAGGTGGCCACTGAAATCCAATTGCGACGCTTCATGCAAAAACTCCTCAAAACAGCCTTCATCATAAGCATAAACAATGCCCGCACCCGGAAGGGAAAACCCATGTTCACCGCGCTATTTTTCACACAAGCGACTCGCCACTGTGCGGGACCTGCCACTGCGCGGTTATGCTCCAGCACGTGAACTTCGCCCAACTGCTCTTTCCCGACTTTTCCCTCATCTTGTGCGGCTATTTGATTTGCCGCTTCACGGCGCTGAACCGCCCGGTGTGGCAACAGGTCGAAACGCTGGTGTATTTCTTTCTCTTCCCGGTGCTGCTGTTCCATTCGATTGTGAAAAGCCCACTGGACCTGGGAGCCGCCTCCAGCCTCATCGGCGCAGGCTTGAGCCTGGGCCTGTGTGCGATTGCGCTGTCCTACAGCCTGCCCTACTGGCCTGTGCTGGGCAAACGGCTGGACAAACGTGACCACGCCGCCAGCGCGCAAATCGGTTTTCGTTTCAACTCGTTCATTGCACTGGCTCTGGCCGATCGCCTGGTGGGGCCTGAAGGCTTGCTCATGATTTCGGTCCTGATCGGCGTGTGCGTGCCCCTGTTCAATGTGGGCGCGGTCTGGCCCATGGCCCGGCATGCCAACACAGGCTTTCTGCGCGAGCTCAGCCGCAACCCGCTCATCATCGCCACGGCCTCGGGCCTGATCGCCAACCTGATGGGCTTTCGGATTCCGCCCTGGCTGGACCCCAGCATCAGCCGCATTGGTGCAGCTTCTTTGGCCTTGGGCCTGATGGCCGCCGGTGCCGGCATGCAACTGGACACCCTGCGCCGAGGCAAATTGCTGGGCCTGAGTGTGCTGTCCGTCAAGCATTTCTTCCTGCCCTTGATCGCGCTGGGCATGTCCCGACTGTTTCAACTCAACCCCGCGCAGACCACGGTCTTGCTGGCGTTTTCAGCCCTGCCAACCGCATCGACGTGCTATGTGCTGGCCGCCCGCATGGGCTACAACGGCCCTTATGTGGCGGGCCTGGTCACGATGTCCACCCTGTCGGGCATCTGGAGCTTGCCCTTTGCATTGGGCGTGTTGCGCTGATTGAACAAGACTTTTGTAGGTCGGTGGCTTCAGCCCCGACATGAAGGGACGAACCACCACCATTTGTCGGGGCTGAAGCCACCGACCTACAAATTCATATGGGCCAGCGACCAGGCCACCTGCTCTTGCACCACCGGATCGGGGTGCGCCGCCAAGTCTTGCAAAGCTTGCTGAAGCGCTTGCCGCACTGAAGCGGCCAGGTCAGCACTGGCCAGCGCATTGCCCGCCGCCAATGCCAAATTGCGCAGCCAGCGGGCGTGGCCAATGCGGCGGATGGCGCTGCCTTCGGTGCGGCGCAAAAACTCGGCTTCGCTCCAGCCCATCAGGGTCACGATACTGGACGCGCTCAGGCCTTCACGCGGCTGCCAATCGGGCACAGCGCTGACCTGCGCGAACTTGTTCCAGGGGCAGGCCAACTGGCAATCGTCACAGCCGTAAATGCGGTTGCCGATCAAGGGGCGCAGGGCTTCATCAATGGGGCCCGCATGCTCGATCGTCAAATACGAAATGCAACGCCTTGCGTCCAACTGGTAAGGCCCCACGATGGCCTGCGTCGGGCACAGGTCCATGCAGGCGGTGCATTGACCGCAATGGCCGCTGACAGCAGCGGTCTCGGGCAAGGCGAAGTCCACCAACAACTCGCCCAGAAAAAACATCGACCCCGCTTGCCGGTTCAGCACCAGGGTGTGCTTGCCGCGCCAGCCCAGTCCGCTGCGGGTGGCCAGCTCGGCCTCCAGCACCGGGGCCGAGTCGGTGAAGACACGGTGACCGAAAGGGCCGATCGCATCGGCAATGCGGTCTTGCAGTTTTTGCAGACGACTGCGCAAGACCTTGTGGTAGTCGCGGCCCCGGGCATAAAGCGACACCACCGCCTCCCCCGGCTGCACACTGCGGGCCATCTCACGCGCCACCCAGTCTGTGGGGGTGCCTTGGGGCAGATAATCCATGCGGGCGGTGATCACGCTGACGGTGCCCGGCACCAGCTCGGCTGGGCGTGCGCGCTTCATGCCGTGCGCGGCCATGTAACCCATGCTGCCGTGAAATCCAGCGTCCAGCCAAGCCTTTAATCCGGGCTCGGCCGTGGACAAATCAATGCCCGTCACGCCAATTTGGGACAATCCCAACTCCAACGCCCAGATTTGGATCTGGGGCCACAGTTCAAGAAGGTCGATTTGAGTACGTTGAGCAGTCACACGCCGATTGTAGAAAGCCCCGCCACCACCCCGTCCTTGCCCCCGGTCTGGACGGGCTTGTGGCCGGATGAATCGGCCACCCAAAGCTTTGCCGCCCAACTGGCCCAGGCCCTGAGAACCTGGCCCGGCGGGCGCGATGCGCGCATCGAGCTGCGGGGCAACCTGGGCGCGGGCAAAACCACCTTGGTGCGCCACCTGCTGCGCGCAGCCGGTGTGCAAGGCCGCATCAAAAGCCCCACCTACGCCGTGGTGGAGCCGCACCAGGCCGGCACGGGTGAATCTGCCTGGCCCATCTGGCATTTCGATTTCTACCGCTTCAGCGACCCGCAGGAATGGGAAGACGCGGGCTTTCGCGACATCTTTGCCGGCCCCGGCCTCAAGCTCATGGAGTGGCCCGACAAGGTGGCAGGCCAGCTGCCCCCTGCCGATCTGGTGATCGAGCTGCACGCACTCGACGAAGACCAGCGCCAGGTGCGCATGAGTGCCCAGACCCCTGCAGGCCAACAATGGTTGACCGCCTGGATGGAAGGCGAGCATGCGCGCTGACCGACGACGCCTCGTCAAGGCCGGTTTTCTGGCGCTCAGCCTGGGTGCCTCGCACATGGCGCGCGGTGCCACCATGATGGCCGTGCGCATCTGGCCGGCCGCCGATTACAGCCGCGTCACGCTCGAATCGGACAAGCCCCTGCAAACCCGGCAGACCTTCATCGCCTCGCCGCCAAGGCTGGCGGTGGACATCGAAGGCATGGAGCTCAACCCCGCGCTGCGTGAGCTGGTGGGCAAGGTGCAGGCCACAGACCCCAACATCGCTGGCATCCGGGTGGGCCAGTTCAGCCCGAACGTGGTGCGCCTGGTGATTGACCTCAAGCGCCCCATCGCACCGCAAGTGTTCACCCTGCAGCCCGTTGCGGCCTATGCGCACCGGCTGGTGCTCGATCTCTACCCCACGCAAGCGGTGGACCCCCTGGAGCAGCTGATCCAGGAACGCGCTGCAGCCCAGCCGCCTGTCGCCGTGCCCCCGCCGGTGGTCAGCACCGTTGACCCCTTGGGCGACCTGATCGCCAAACAGGGACAAAAAGCCCCCGCGCCTGCGCCTTCCACGCGAAGGCAAGACTTTGAGCCACCCGTGGCCTCCATGGACCGTCCCGACCACCCGCCGCGCCCCGCAGCCGCCACAGACCGCTTGATCGTGATCGCCATCGACCCGGGTCATGGCGGAGAGGACCCCGGTGCCATCGGCCCCGGCGGCACGCAGGAAAAAGACGTGGTGCTCAAGATCGCCAAGCTGTTGCGCGACCGCATCAACGGATCCAGCATCGGCGGCAATCCGATGCGGGCCTATCTGACGCGCGATGCCGACTTTTTTGTCCCCCTGCAGGTGCGGGTGCAAAAAGCCCGACGCGTGCAGGCCGACCTGTTTGTGAGCATCCATGCCGATGCGTTTTTCACCCCCCAGGCCAGCGGTGCCAGCGTGTTTGCACTCAGCCAAGGCGCGGCCTCCAGCAGTGCTGCCCGCTGGATGGCTCAAAAAGAAAACAAGGCCGATTTGATTGGTGGCATCAACCTCGGCAGTCAGGATGCCCAGGTGCAGCACGCCCTGCTGGACATGAGTACCACCGCCCAGATCAAGGACAGCTTGCAACTGGGCAACCACTTGCTGCGCCACATCGGCGGCGTGGGACGCCTGCACAAACCGCGCGTGGAACAAGCGGGCTTTGCTGTTCTCAAAGCACCCGACATCCCCAGCGTGCTGGTCGAAACCGCCTTCATCAGCACCCCGGAAGAAGAAGAGAAACTGCGCAGCGACAGTTACCAGCAAAAACTCACCGAAGCCCTGATGCGCGGCATCCTGCAATATTTTTCGCGCAACCCGCCTTTGGCGCGCAACCGTAGCCTCTGATTGCAGCCTGCCGCAGGTCGGTGGCTTGAGCGCCGACAAGAAGCTGCGCCAAAACCACGCATGTCGGACCTGAAGGTACCGACCTACAAAACGGCCTTCTGGCTGGTTTCCACATCGCGGTCAAACTGCGCCATCGCTGCCAGCGTGAGCGGGTCGGTGGCCAGACCGGCGGCGAACTCGGGGCGCACCGTGACCGCGTGGGCACCGACCGCGATCAAACGCGAGAGCACATCGGCCGATTTGATGCTGGCGGCCAGCAGTTGCAGGCCGTCGGCTTGCACCGCCACGCAAGCCTCGATCAAGGACCAGACATCGCGGCCATCGGCTTGCAGGCGGCCCACATAAGGCGCGACGTAATTGGCCCCTTGTGCCCGCGCCCAGAGCAGTTGCACCGGGTTGGACAAGCCCGTCAGCAGCGTGGGCACGCCCCAGGCCTGCACTTCGCGCAGCACCGCTTGCCAGTCGGGGTGGCAGGGCAGCTTGATGGTCAGGCGCACACGGGCCTGCACGGCCGCAGGCAGCAGCACTTCGAGCCACTGCGCGGCTTCGCCCACATCGGCGCGGGGCAGTTGCAGCATCAGCTCAGGGATGCGGACCTCGCCCGCCTGCGCCACCAGTTGCAGATAACCGGGCAGGCTGACCGGCAAACCGGCTTGCATGACGAGCGTGGGGTTGGTCGTCACGCCCTGCACAGGCGGACATCCGGCGGGCAGCACCCATTGGCGGGCATCGGCCGAGTCGAGGTAAAACTTCATGGGTTGTCCTGTTTCAGGAAAATGTCTTTGTCCGGAAAAAACTGGCTGTGCAGCGGCAGCAAGGCC
>JACCDV010721597.1_pt1 | contig 11299 bp, 6 predicted proteins | sample 7446131 | NCBI WGS metagenome assembly JACCDV01 (sample SAMN15323448, study PRJNA562643) | freshwater metagenome | isolation source: river surface water | place: USA:Blue River Watershed | collected 2017-08-17
ACCAATATGCGGAGGGAGTTGTATTGGGATCTTACACTATTGTTAGAGGGCCGTTGTTGGTGCAGGATAGGCAGCTGATGTATTGGGGGCCTGTGCAATTGAAGCAGGAGTAGTGACAGGAGTTGAGAAGAACTATAAAGCTGAAGAGGATTACTAAAATTTTCATTTAATTGTATTTATAATAAAAATATATCGATCTTTCCCAGTTTACTATCAGAATCTAAGGGAAATCAACACTGAATAATCAAATACAATTAAATATGCTTCCAAATTAATATTGCGATTAATTTATCCTTGTAAATGAATCGGTTTTCTTTATTATAGACTTAACTTAATTGGTAATTGGTAATTGGTAATTGGTAATTGGTAATTTATAATTTAAAAAAGATATGAAAGTTATTTTACAGATTCTAGAAGAATACCTTCGCAAGTATCCTTCCCCAACTCAAATATCCACTCTCCCAGGGCTATTCAAACTCAACTATATCTATTCATCACCCTATACCGATTCAAAGCATTCTAAAGAAGTATTCTATCCAGTATCGAACCTCGAATTAAAAAAACCAATTTCATCAAACACAAAGCGATTGATTTACAATGAAAAAGGAAGAATATAGGAAAGCGAATCATTCGATAGTATCCTAATAAAAGATAAGCATGAAAAGTTACTACAGGACGATATCTTTGGAAAAGCAAAACATAACAAAAATCAAACTAGATGGGTCTATGTGGCCTAAATAAAGCAGGAGCCGGTAAAAAGTTACTTTAATGAGGGGAAAGGTAAATCAGTTTATCAACATGACTTTGGATAGAGTAATTAGGATATTAGGGAAGCAGGTGTATTTGTATGGGATAAGAAAGAAAAGAAGGCTTGGAGAGTAGATATTGATAAGGATTTAATTCCTTCTTGTCCTTCGTTTGCGAATTAAGAAGGAACAGAAATCATCTTCCACGCATATAAAAAACAACATTTTGGACATGGCATTCTTCATTGTTTCGATAGACCTGTATCAATCTATCATGCAACATTAACATTAGTTCCTAAATAATCAAAATAAGGAAGCAATTAAGAGAAGAAATAGTTTAAGTTATAAGCTAAAGTGAGAAAACTTATTTAGGATAAATCATAGACTAATATCTTTCCTTCAATATCGCCTTGCTTTAACTATTTAGTATATCTAAGTGGAACGGGAATCACTCATACTTATTATCTCGATTTCGTCATCCTGAAAAGAAAGGAAAATGAATGGGTTGAAACACATAGAATACCATAACGCTTTGTAGGTTACTATAGCACTCTTAAGAATTATATCATTAAAGAGGGGGAGTCAACCTTTGCCATTTCTCAAACTATCGAAAAGGCTTGTGAACAGATCTACAAGATAAATCTATAGACAGGTGAAACTTAAGTTATTACATAGCCTTTCAAGGATTACGATTTTACAATCCAAGAGGTGGGTGAAAATGGATTAGTAACAGGTTCTGTTACAACAACAAATTTCAACTCTTTCTTTTACTACAAAGGAGGCGAACTTCAAATCATAACTCCTTAATATAAGGAGAATTTTATCCAAAAGTAATATACTTTGCCGGTTCATGCAATATACGTGTAAGCAAAATAAGAAGATATTCATTAAAATTTTAGATAGAGGGCGAATAAAAGACCTTTAATTGTCGTTCCACACGGAGGACCTCATGGTTCATTTGTGCAAGCATTGACAGCCTTAAGATACCTCCTTTTAAAGCTTGGGTATGGAATACTAATGCCTAACTTTTCTGGGTCAGCAGGATATGGGCAATAATTTTTGTCCGCTGCATTGAATAGCACTGGAGATAAGGACGCCAAATAGATTATTGGAGTATTAAGTAAAGTGTTAGAAGACAATCCTTGCATCGATAAGACTAATGTCCATGTACAAGGTGGGAGCTATGGTGGCTTTATGGCTGCTATTCTAGGAAGTAGATATCCTTAATATTTTAAATCTGCTATCATCATGAACGGTGTTTTGAATATTATCGCCAATTTATGGTTCTCAGATATCCCTGAATGGAGTACAGTCTAAACTCTGAAAAAACATTCTCTTTCAGGATTGACATAGGAGCATTATCGAGAAATGCTCAGGCAATCACCAACCAATTCTACTATGAAATTACCAACATTACAATTTCTAGGCGCCAAAGATCGAAGAGTTCCTTACCGCCAAGGACTTTTCTTTGACGCAATTACTAAATAAGTGGGAACTCCTATAAAAACCTATGTGTACTAAAATAGTAACCATGGCCTTGCCGACTCAGTATAAACATCGATGGATATTATTGTAAAGTCTATTATGTTTTTGTAAGGAATAAAAGAAGAAGAAAGCACTAAGAAGGATCAATGAGATTGATTAAATAAAAATGCAATTATTATTGACATTTTGTAATTATCTGTATATTTTAATATCTCGAATTGATGGAATCATAATAGCAGGAATCTTATCGCCCTTTGAAAACAGTAAAAACATTTATGAGCAATGTCCAAGCATGCTTCCAGAAAAGGGAAGGGGATAAGCTTTCCAACGAGCTGAAATAGCTGTACTATACCAAGAGCTTTATTAATATTCCCGAAAAGAATTGGAATGTATCAGTAAATACTCAAGCTTTTGCTTAATATGATACAATTGGTTAAAGCTTTGCAAAGGTTATATAGTTAATCCGAGATTTTTCTCAAAACCGAGCTGGGAAGAGATGGTCAGATGCATTTGAAAAGCATATGCAAACTTTAATTTCAATAGTAAAAGTGCTTGAGTAGATGAAAGAATACAGAGAATGGCTGGCTAAACCTCTAAGAGTTGTATTAAGAGCAACCAAAAGAATATTTCTTGAAGCTTAGAAAAATGTGACTAATAGCTCAGCAGCTGCAAAACTCAAAAATAATCTCTTAAATACACTTCAAAGATTCAAATCAGCAAGAGCGATAATTTAGTAAATTAAAAAGGAATTTTTACCTCTTATCGACATCATGCAAATCTCCATCCTTCTTTCCTTCCATAACTATGAGCAGATTCAGAAAATTATCTACTCGCCCAAGATCTATGGAGATTTTGGACCTCGTTATATTGATAACTTTTTATTCCAAAAAGGCAAATACGCACTTGTCAATTAAAATCTAAAAGAAGCAGAGGAGTGCTTCGAAAGAATCAATGTTCGCACTCAAGGACAGAGGAGGCTAATACTTCGGTATTTGATTCCTTGTAAGATGCTATTAGGTAAGTTACTCACTTCTTCTTCCCCTTCTAACGTAGATTTTAGTGAATACGGTAAAATTCAAAAAACTATTCTTTAATCTAACTTTAAAGTATATGAATAACTCAACTAAAAGTATCAAAAAGTATGGCTGAAAAGAGGAATTTATTTATTGATGGATCGAATGAGAATATTGCTCTGGAGACAGATTATAAAGAAGCTTTTAGTTCTTGTTGGTAACAAGATAGAGCTTGAGTTGATAGAGAAAGCAGTTAGGGTCAAGGGTGGAAAAGAGGATATAAATGAATGTATATGTATCGTTGGAAACCTAATATACGAAGGATATATTAAGGGTTATATCTTTCAAAATCAAACCAAGAGAACTTTAGTGTTAAAAGCAAAGGATTCGTTCCCCTCACTTTATTCCATTGCTAAATGATTAATGTACGTATTTAACAGCGAAAATAAATATCTATAATCATTTTTACTATTTAGAAATAATCTTATCGCCTTACCATATCCCTGAATACATTTTTTCTCCAATTGATACTATCCCATAGCCTTAACGTTTCCCATCTTTCCATTCTCCCTAAAAGATCTTATTTTCATTTATTGTAAATTTGCCATGTCCTTATTTTCTATCTTATACATACCATCCTTAGAAATATGATCCATTCGTCCATGTATATATACCAAAGCCATGTTTCTTGCCGTTTTTGAAACCCCCTTCATAAACTTAGCCATTTTAATATGTTATCTTGCCTTTTGAGCATGTGATTTGATTCTTTAGAAATGCTCCTTCATACTACCATACATCTTAAAATATATATTTACCAAATCCATTTTTCTAACCATTTTAAAACTGGCCTTAATAGGAAGATACTTTTCCATCTTTTGTCCATGTTTATTTTCCATTCCCATGTGGAAAGTTCCTGGCCCATTCTCCTTCATAAAAATATCCAATTTTTTCATAACTAAAAATTCCTTTTCCTTGTGCTTGCTCTCGATATATTTCACCTTAATAATACCAACCTTGAGAACTTATATATCTTCCTTAGCCTTCGGGAATACCATTTTAAAAGAAACCAACAAACAAACTTTGATCTTTGTAAACTAATCTGCCGAATCCATATGGAAGACCATCTTTCCATTCACAATTAACATCATAGATAAGTTCTTCATTATTTATTTTATATGCCTTACGATCAGCTATTCCTTCAAAATATACATTTGATGGTTTATATTCTCCAAGTTTTTCTTCAATTTAAGAAGCGACAGAATTAGTTTATGGAACATTTGCTATCGAAACAAAATAGTGAGCATCCACACTGCTATTTTGACGAGAAGGGACTGCTACTAATCCATTAGAATCCATCGATTCAGCATTATCATGCTATCTTATATTTTATGAAGTTGTTATCTATTGCCCCATACTATCAAATTTATTAGATAATGCAAAGTAAGATTTAGCATGAAGAGAAATAAATTTTAATTTTCTGATAAGAAATAGTGACGTAATAATTTTGGCAATTCTTTAAAGCCGACGTATTGATTGATCGTATATTCTATTATATTGTAGGGAGTAATGCGGCTTCTGTATACTTGTCTAGTTCTCTTGCTATCCTTTGCTATTCAAGATCAAACCAGTCTTCAAAGTTCTGTATTAAACAATTTAATTCAGAGTTCAATTTCGCATGAGGGAAATATTGGGATCGTTAAATATGAGCCTTAGTATTGTGTCGATAGAGAAAATTCTTCTCATTAAAATCCATACAGCTAAGGTGTATAAAATATAAGGTCATCCTTGCTTTAATCAGATTCTTAAAAAGGATTGTTAGATGGAGCGTATTCATATGGAAAATAGCTTAGTAGCTATTTTTCTTAATAGTAACTTTCTAAATGCTACCCACTGCTTCAAAGACTAGGAATTCCTGATAAAATTTGCAAAATAAATGAAAAAAACAGTTGTTCTGATAAATAGGAATTAATATCGAAAGACAAAATATTCAAAGAATACAGATATTAGTAAATTGTTTTCAGTAAACCAAATTAATAAGTATAAAGTGATCAATACGTTTGGATTGCTTTGCTTTTCACAGTAATTCTTGGTGCATTTCTTTTCTACAAAATGAAAATAAACCTGTTGCTCAATGTACTGGAGCAAGTCGAGCTAAAAGCTGATATAAAGGTTACAGAGTACTAGCAAAAGTTAGTTGAGCTCGAATAGTTAAAGAAGATCTATGAAGTGTATTGGGATAGAGTAGTTTATAAAAATTAAGGAGATGTTTGTTATGAGCATACTGTCTATTAAGGGCGATTCTTAACTCAACAAACATATGTTTATGTACTCAAACTTGAACATGCTGATATTGGAACTTTATAGTACAAACTAAGTAAATTGTTAACTTGCTCTCATCAGAGACTGGCCAAACTGTATTACTTTACTAAAACACCTGAGTTCATGTTAATATTCACATAAAAGATTCATCCTTTGTCATTTAAAAACTTGGACGAGCACTTCAGTACAAAAACATCAGTTTCTGCTAAGAAATCAGCAATTATAAATATTATTTAAACTCTTGCCTATCTTTAATAGAAGATATAGCTCAAGATGCTTCCACTTGAGTCAATAGAGCTTAATATACTCGAAAAAGGTCAAAACAATGAGTTCTATGACTACAAGATCAACACTATTCCTTGCCTGTTTAGGAAAATGCATTATAACTGCTATGATTAGGACTTTGATACTGCTTCTGAGGATCAACCAATTTGCTTTGTAAGGCTCAATATTGCTTCACTCTTTCATCTTATTCTATTAGAAGGAAAATTGTTTGTTAAAGAATAGTTTGTAAGATTAGTAAAAGGGCAAATCCACTCCAACTAAGAGTATATTGAATTCTTGGATTTTATTCTTCATGAAGCAAAAGCCATTGGCCATACTCATTAGCTATTATTCAAATAAGTCTTAGAGCATCCTTTCCTTTGGGACACTAAGCGAAAGATATTATTCCTGGCTGATTTTAGCAACTATATGTAAACTCATTTGGACGAGGCCAGATTAAATCGTCTTGAAAAATATGCTTAATAATATCAGATCATAAAGCCAAATTGGATAAAAGAGTTCCATGCTATTTTCGTACATTTTGTTCTATATAGGCAACTGAAGTAAATCAATATCGAAGATATGATTTTTCCTCAATAAGAGATTTGATACGTATGATAAGAAATAAGTTAAATCATTTCCATTAGATTCCTAAGGAAGTGAGAAGTCATATTGGGAAAACACCTGAAGGCTTTATGTAGTACTGTTTGACAATATTCCCAAAATTATTGCCATTTGCGTACATCTACACGCGTAAGAAAAAGTGGAAGCTCCATATGAAATGAATGAAATGATAGAGCATATATGTTTATTAATATTCTTAAATTAATCACAGGTTTAATTAATTCTTTAGAAATAAAGTAGCTTTGATGTCTATGCATGATGCATATTATGAAGAATCATTTTAAATGTAAAAATTAATCAGTGATTTTGCATATCTTTTGATAAAATTTTTGATTTGCCAAAGAGTTGGTAAAGACCTTTTTTTATTATATTAGGGAGCAAGTAATAAAGAATCAGCGAGTTCATACATTTCAGGAAAAAACTCTGGCGCAACCATGAATATTTGAGAATACAAAGAAAAATTTAAATACTTTTTTTTTCCAATTTGATTAATCAATATTTATTATAAATCGAAATAAAAAATGTATGTTTAAAAGAATAAAGTATTAAATTAAACTTCCCAGCCTCATTCTTAATAAATCAAGTAAAGATAATTAAATATTCTGAAAAACCAAGAGCAAATTAATGTTATCGCGTCGATTCATCGAATAATATAATTTTTAAGTTAAGGGAAAAACGATTTAGCGTAATAATCAATACTAAAAATAAGAGATCTTAAGCTTACGAAAATAGAATTACAAAAATATGTTCTATGTATTCTTGAGGAGCCCGAGAGCTTTAGAATGTTGTTGCACTGGTTTCTAACCACACAACGCAGTCGATTAACACATTCGATCTTAATGGTCGCTCTGTTGGTAATTCAAATTATCGATGAATAAAACCTTGCATAGTAACAACAATCGACAAACTATCTAAATAAACGAAATGGGTTTAATAATACAAAAAGTAAAGATTTTGGGCTATCTTTATACAATTACTATTTTTCAGTTTGTAAATCTTCAAAGATAAATTATTACAAAGAGATTGGATAAATTTTGGAGAAAATTGATATAAAACACGCTATTAATTGTTATAAGCTTTACTACTAAGCACATCGAAACGATGAATCCAAATTTCTTCTTGGAAAGCTATTAGTTGAAAAAAAAGACATTGAAGTAGGAATAATTTATTTAAACGAAATTAATTATGAACAATATGAGCTTAGTGGACTGATTATGTTAGGAAAATGCTATAAGAATCTTAAAAATCTTAAATAGAGTTTGATAGTTTTTTAGAAAGTGATAAAGATAGATAAGGAGCAGACATACTATTCAACAATAAGTCACTTTGAAATAGCAACTATATTCTAAGAAATGATCTTCCATAATCAAAGCATCAGCCACTATTTCCAATCTTTTAATTTAAACAAGAAAAATAATCTTGAGGAGGAGTCTCTTTTTTGGGAGTCATTGATACGAATAGCAAGAATTTATGCATATAATAATGATCATACTACTTCAAATAATATACTATGTAAAATTATTGATCAAAAAGGACCTCCAACTAGGATATCGATCATTGCTTACACGATGCTTGGGAAAAACTTTAAATTTATTGGTAACTATATTAAATCTTTATTTTACTTCAAAAAGATATAGAGTATAGAGGCTTCTTTTTAAAATCTTTAGCATATTGGCAGTAGTTACTTATGCCTGGAGAAATATGACTTGGCATAAGCTTATTTTAATAGAATATTTAAGCATGATAATTAAAATGCAAAAATACTAACCTATTTGGCATACATCAAAGCAAAGCAAAACAAGATCGCAGAATCTCAATAAATGTTATAAAAAGCTTAGGGATATAATCGAGATGAAGCAACTACACACGAATACTATCAAAAAATCATATAAATAATATATGGAGACAGTAAAAATTTGAAGTAAATTAAAAGTAAGACAAAATAAGATTTTTAAACAACTTCAATCAATCTTTTATAAGCAGGAGTTGCCTTAAGAAGCAACTTCAAAAATAATATCAGCTTGGTATATTTAAGTCAAGCTTATAAAATGAATCCAAAGAATATCCAAACACTTTATAATATTTCCTATGTTTTTTTTTAGTGTCAAAGGTTTTAGTCTTGTATATTTTACTTAAAGTAGGGACTTAAAATTTAAAATAATGAAGATTGTCTTGAGTTATTATGTAAAGTCTATCATTGTCTGAAAAAAGACACTTAAAAAAATTATTATTTGTAAAAATTATCCTTCCTCAATCGTCAAAAGGCCATAGATTTTTCAGCAATAACTTACTCTTCCAAGAAGTCTGTTTATGGAGTTGATATAACTTTTTTTCCATCTTCTTCTAAACAAACATATTGCAAAGAGCTACTTTCACAGGGGCTAAATTATTTTAAAACGTTTAACAAAAAACAATCGATTGAAAAATTATAAATGCTCTATAGTCTGGTTTGTTTAAACTCACTTGAATTGTTGGAGTATTCTCGGATTGTTACAAAAAATAAAATCGTTCCAATTTCATATAAATTTTATCGACAATACTTTTACCTAAAGCCTTTTGATAAATAAGCATGGAAATAGTACTTAGACATATGTTCATAAAGATAGAATCTAACTTAAACAGATTTGGTGTAATTACTAAAAGTTAAGCCGTCAGGTATTAAATAAGGAGAACCCTTTTTTAAACTGGCGAAGCTCTTTTAGAAATTCAACAATTGCAAACAAATATTTGATAATGCAGTTGAAGCTATTGCCTATGAACATAATTAATAATATTATAGTTATTTGTTTTGTAAATATTCTCAAGCGAAGCTGTCACATGAATAGGCTTGGAGGAGAATTCTTAATAAAAGACCAGACTATTGGAGAGCACATCAGGAAGTAGCTAAATCATTATAAGGGTCTAAATAAAGACAAACATAATTTATCTTTCATTTGGAGAAAGTTATTTAGTATTCATGGAAATGGTAATGGAGTCTTCTCAAACTTTGCTAAGTCTACAAAGGGGTAGATAAACAAAAGTATTTGATGTATGCTTAAAAACTAATTTATTTTCAAAGGGATAATTTTATTCTCTTTTACAATATTGCTCAAGCTTTTGAGTAAAGCAATATGTAGAAAGAGTCGATTGAAGCATATTCCAGATCCTTAGAGCTTAATCCAACATATAAGCATACATACTCTGCATTATAAAAGATTTACCGTCGAAAGTACCAAGAAAAGACTTAAAAATATTAGGAATTTTAAGAAAAGATATGCTATTTACTTCAGAATATAATCAGCCAACGTACAATGTCGAATTCATTATTGGCAAGTTTTTGGTATAGACATTATGGTAGATTGGAGGAGTCCTTTGCATGTTTTATGCTTTGGGTACAAGAGATAAAAAATATATAAGGCAAATAGCTTAGGCTAAAAATACTAAACAATAAAATGAGATGGATTTCAATGATAACAAATGATCATGAGGATAGAGATGCTGAGCTAAAGCTTTATATTCTGTAGAAACTGAGAGGAAGCAATGAGCAAGCATTTAAATACTTTTCATCACTTGTTTTTAGAACCTTTTACTATAAGCCTAAGGATAGAAAGAAAAACTGCCTTAAGTTTATAACTTACTTCGAAAAAGATTTGCTCTGTTATGGCCTACGTCAAATTCGATGCATTTTATATATCTTTTTGTAAGAAATATAAAATATTAGTAAATCAAAAGCAGTTCAAATAAAAAAATATCTATATTCCAGGTATCCACCGATGAAAGATAGCATATAAAACAGTCCTTTGACGATTTGAAACTTTGCAAATTTGATGTAAATTTTACCAACTATTATTTTATTATGACTTCGTAATGGTAAATTATTGAGTATCATCAGTCGATAATATTTTAAGATATCTTCATGCTGAGAGATGACAAAGATAATGAATTTAACCATTTTTTAACTGTATTTACTTTTATGCTCCTCAAACCGCTTTATCTGATAGATAGTTTTCTAATATTCTTAGTGATAATGATTAACTTAAGCCAATCATCGCTATCTTTGCATTGAATTGAGCAAATTTTAAATATGTGAAATTCATAGTTTATTAATATTCCAATTAATTTTGTCTAAACTTTGAATAAAATAGCCCTGAATGCTAAATATTTTGATATTATGGTTTTATATCTATTGAAGATCTCTTAATCTAATTATCATATTAGATATGTTTATGGAATAGTTTAAGAGTGAAGAACCTTGCCAGGTGAAGGGAGAGAAGCTCAGCGAACTACTTCATCGATCCATTTGTGCCCTTACTTGTATGGATGAGGCTGGAAAACAGCTTAGGGGAAGTGGAGTTGTTATATCTAAGAATGTTGTTTTGACAAGTGCTCAAAACATATATGTGAAGGCAAAGGGCAGCTAAAATTATGATTTTAAAGTTTACTTAGGAGCTGATGGGGCCGCCAATGAATATTATGGAGTTGAGGGAGTGAGATTCATGGAAGACTTCAAGACTTGTGATGAGGCTGAAGCAGTGAACTTTGATTTTGCTTTGTTAAAACTTGAACGGTAAGTTGAGTTTGATGAATTTCCTGAGGTTTCTTTGGGATGTCCAACATGTTTGCTCAGCAATAGCTTGGAAACCGTTACCCAGATATTTGGATTTCCATAAAGCTTCAACAGCAATTATGAGCCTCTTGACTAAGAAGGCACATCCTTTAAACTATCCCAATATGGACTTGCTAAAAAAGGTAGAATTCAACATATCGATTTTTCTAAAAAAAAGATATGTTATGGAATAAACACATAGAAGGGTCAAAACGGATGTCCAGTTGCTGTTGGTGATCAGATTATTGCAGTTCATGTCGGGA
>JACCDV011051644.1_pt1 | contig 11299 bp, 13 predicted proteins | sample 7446131 | NCBI WGS metagenome assembly JACCDV01 (sample SAMN15323448, study PRJNA562643) | freshwater metagenome | isolation source: river surface water | place: USA:Blue River Watershed | collected 2017-08-17
CCCAACCCCTTAAATTGCTAAAATTAAAATAAAATTCGACAGCATTTTCATAAATCAAAACACCTTTTGCAAAGCAGATGATCAACCAATATCTATTTTCATAAGTATTATATATTGATCAAGTAGATTGATAGACTGGTGAGTCGATGTTTCCTGCCCAGTAGATGAATATTTTCACAGCTAATAAATGTCTCGTATTTGATATTTAACCACCTGATTCAACGAAGTCCCTATTGTTAGATCACTTAAGTCGAGTATTAGTGTTTAGAATGCTGTTTGTGCAATAAAAGATCAATTGCCTGGAGGGTTGACCTGCGACTCGGTCATATTGTAGACGGGCACTGTGTTCTTGGTGATGACTTCCCTCATTTTCTCAATTTCGTTCTATAGATTGGCGATGTTGTCGTTGTACTTCTTGATGGCTGCCTCAGTCTTATTATACTCTTCCTGGAGTACCTCCTTTTCTGAGGTGACGCCTTCTAGTTTTTCCGAGAGTGTCTTGGCGGTGGCTTCGAGTTGCTGCCTCTTGGTGACCAGTTCTTCGAGCTATAGTTTGTTCTTGAGGAGGGTGTGCTGCTCGATCTCCTTCTCTCTCTTCAGCTTCTTCCGGTTCTCCCTCAACTCCTCCAGCTGGTTCTACTCTCGCTTGCACTTAGCGCTCGTCTCCTTCTATGCGTTGTGCGTCATCTTCAGCTGATTCTGCAGGCTCTTCTCCATATTTTAGGCCGCCTCTCTTTGATTACGGATGGTGTGGTAATCTTTTTCGAGCTGGGCCACCTCCCGCCTGAGTTTCTGGCACACCGACTGAGTGCTATCGTGTAGGATTTTAGCCTTGGTGATTTTGGCTGCGAATTAGTTGAGGATGGTCTTGTCCTGCATCAATAAAATTAATATATCAATTGCCCAATCGCCATCTCACCATCAAATACACATCAAATACACACGCATATATGGCCATGTCCTATATAATGCATTAGACATTGGACAGATATTGATGATGTAATAGTATTAACTGTAGGGTCTGTGATGTAAAACCCCACCTCCAAATTATAGGCCCATAATAATTAAAATTATTGAGTTGATGATGGAGAGAGTGCTCGGCAAGGACTTGAAATGCATGCAGCACGATTTCAGACTGTACCCCCTCTCTGACCCCTACAATGCACAGTACTATAATGTATCATTCTGCACCTGCAAGCATGAAAAGGTGGGACGCAGACAGAGCAAAAGCGTAAGGAAGACCCCAAATGTGACCTTCCCTACATTTAACCACGATAATAACTTCTCCACCCCCACCTTCATCCTCCACTCCGAACAGGTATCCCCCCAACTATCAAGAATTACTATGAGTCCGAAGGCCCCAAGATGAAAGTTGAGCACTAGAAGAAAATGTAGGACTACACTGAATCCAAATTAGAAATTGTAACTTTGCTCTCATACAGAATATCCCCAAACCTAGGAGCAAGAACAATTATTGCAGTGTCTGCAAGGCCAACTATGACGACTACCTCGATGTACCATCCATTTTACTCAGCACATCAATGCGGAGCCACACAAACGCAAAATCAGCCAATCATCCTTCAACAAGGATATACTTTAACTCACCAACAAGTATCAAAGGGAAACAGTCAAGAAGGCGAGGGCCTGTAGAAGGGGAATGATGGAGAAGACAGCCTCAGTCACTAGGATAGAGGATGATGATTCAGACTCAGTTCAAATTATTTCCAACCCTCACAAGTTAATCAAACCTAATTAAAATATCAACCACACTAACAAAATAATACAACCAATACCTCAGAAACATGTCCCCAAACTTATCTAGAATCCTAACCCCAACCCTAACACTAACCCAACTTTAAACCAAGCTAATCGACCCCAATCGACTAACGCCGTCACAAACAACAATGGATTTAAACCTTTTTCTTCAACATATCAATAAATGAACCAATTCATTTTAAACCTCAACATAATCTTCAACCCATATCCTAATACGCACCCACCTTCCAATCTCCTCACTTCCTACAACCTCACCCTGCAGGCTCGGCAGCAGCTCAATCTATTATAGAACTCTCTTATGAACCAATTATCTTTCTGCAACAGGCTACAACAGGCTTCACAGGTTGGGAGTCCTCCCCCTGTTACTAAGCCCACCTGCATCGTAATTGACGATTGATTTAATGATTTTTATCCAAGTAGTTCTCACCCTTATACCTATATATTACTGTATTACCCTATAACTCTAATATTCTAATTTTGTCTGATTTATATATTAAATTAACACGTATGAACAAACTTCATCTCCTGTTAGTCCTCGTCTTCCTACAAGTCATCTCTTATTCCAAACCCATCTACGATTTCAAGACCAGCTACGTCACCCAGCTCACCAATTTCAACTTCAAGGACCAAGTCACCAAAATCAGACAGAACACCAATTACGTCGCTGTTGTGCACTTCTACAAATACAATGGTAAAACATCATCTATTCAGATGGAAAGAGTCTCGCATTCTCTAAGGACTTCAATGAGTGGACTACAGAGTACAATGGAGTCTTTAGGATTGGAGCCGTCGATTGTGACGAGTACCCCAAACTATGCAGTGAGGAGTCAGTCACTGTCTACCCCTCCTTCAAGATCTACCCTCCAACCCCCATCCCAACCACCACCATCACAGTACCCATCCACTAACCAAGGAGGACTTCACTATCGATAAAATTCAAAAGACTGCTGCTAAATATTTGCACTCAAATGTCATAGAAATTACCAATGCTAATCTTAACACCTTCACTGCATAAAATCCCAGTGTTCCTAAAGTACTTCTTTTCACTGATAAAAAAGGAGTCCCAATGCTCTACAAAGGACTCAGTGTCGCTTTCTAAAAGAAACTCAATTTCGGTATTGTGAGAGAGACTGATTCTGTCTTAGTCGGTAAATATCAAATAAAAACCTTCCCAACAATCATAGTGCTAAAGACAGGAGAAAGAAAGCCCATCTTCTATCCTGGTAAATAGTTCAACTTCAAAGAAATCTTTACTTTCTTGAATATTTACTCATAGGTGTTTGTGCCAGGAGGAGGTAGCTCACTTGATTCATCGGCCACCAAACAGTGGATGACAGAAATATGTACATTTGGTCTTACCTAGTCCCCGAACTCTATAGTAGAAGCGCAAAGGATATCTGCCTTGGAACTGAAGGAACACTTTGCGTCATTCTTATTACAAACGAAAAACCTACGAAAACCCTTAAGGATGAATTCTAAGCCCTCAACGCCAAATACGACAGGAAGATCGAGAGAGGAACAAAGTATAAATTCATGTGGTTAAACGGAGCCATTGAAAAGGCATGGGCAGGCATTTTCGGGTACAGTGGAAGTGACTCTGTGGTTGTGCTCAATCCAGGCAAGCGCAAAAGATACACTCCCCACGAAGGACCCATCAACAAAGAAGCCATATCTGTGACTTTGTAGACCATTATTGGAGGCAATGCCCGATTCAACAGAGTTTCTGATAACTTGCCTTCCTTCGAAGTCAGACCCGAATGATTGTCATATACCCATATTCATAAGCAAGTAGAAAAATAAAACCATCAATGCTTCCCACCCTCAATCTTAGCAATAAATCGACTCACATGCTCGTTGCTTCTAAGTAAGCGGATCATCTGACTGCTCTTGCATAGTTTTTGCAGCAGTCCTTAGAATTTAAGGACGGTCTAGTGAGGGGAAAGGACCTACAGGCACAATTATTCTTTCTATTTCTTCCCTTTTATCTTATCCTTGCTCTTGCTTAGCTCTCTAAACAAAGTCTGCGGACTCTTTTGATAGAGAAGTGGCACCTTATAGAGATCAATCAGCTAGCTGAGTTTTTGGTATTAGATCGACTTCCTATCTGTATTGATGCACTAGAAAAGCGTTTTGATTTTGGCATAGTGATCGCAGTAATCCTTGAAGAACCTGTCGGTAATTTCTGCTAGATCGAGGAGAGAGGGCGGTTTGTTGGAGAATTTGTAGCTCTAATAGAGTTCGTCTATGGTGAGGTGGGTGCGATCTAGTGAGACCTCCTTGCTGGAGAAGAGTCCAGTCTCCGCCTCAGTGGTCACTCGCGACGTTTTGGTGCGGGAAGTGAACTTATTTTTGATTAGATCGCGATAGGCACTCACTTTCTACTACGTCTTCATCACTGACTGCATATTCCTTTGCTGCAAATACTCAATCTAACGCCTCAGTTTCTCGTTCTAGGCACGCAGGGCACTATTTGCCCCACGCAGCACCTTGATCTACGTCTTCCCCTCACTCTCCCCTCCCTTGCCAACATAGTTAAGTGATGATCTGCGGGTGGTCATCCTGATGGGTAGGGAGTCGATTCGGGACTCACCAATTTTAAATTAGTGAGGATTGGATGCGAATTTGAATCCTTGCATTGACGATGATCTTTTCATTTGATTAATTATTGTTTAAATTTAATTAATATCGTTAATTACGCTCAAAACATTCAAACAAACATCATTCATCCAATCAAATGCATGAAAATTGGAACTTTCTTAAAAGGCATCATAAACTTAACATGTTTTAGAAATCTATTAGGCATCTATTCAGTATATTGTATACGTCCAATTATTAGAAATACTATGCATTATATCACTCAATTTACTCGTAGTAATCGTACTCCTACAGCTTGAGAGAGTCCACTGTAATATCGTAGCCCTGCGATTGCCCAAACTCCTCACTCTCTCCGAACTTCCTAGACTCATTCTTCACGATCTACTCCTCAACCTATATACACACAGTAATACCTCGCCCTCGCTCTCGTCCTCCTTCATTTGAACTGGCATCTGCGATAGCTTCTCAATGTTCTTCTCTTCCTTCTTGGGTGGGGGTGAAGGCTTCTTGGACTTGGCTAGGAAATTGGCGAAGACTCTATAGAGGACAGGCTCATCATTGTTGGGTTTGACGTTGTTGTCGGCTGCTATCTTGTCCCTCTTGACCTCTGTCTTCATGTTGGACTCGGAAGTGAATATTTTGAGGGAGTGCTCCATCTAATAGAACTGGAGGAGTTCCTGGATGAGTTGGAGGGAATTCTGCCCTTGGGTGCTCTCTGCGAGTTTCTGCACCTTCAGGTTCTAAGTGAAGAAGGGAGAGGCCTAACTGTTATGGCATGGTTACCTTTTTGCTGGAGCCCTCCTGCGAGTCGATGGTCTTGAATACTGATGAGCGGATCTGTGCGCGGATGTTGCTCAGGTACCCGTTCTTCTCCAGGTTTTGCATCACCAGGTTTTTCAGTTCGTTTAGCTCCTACATTGGAATTATAATCATCAACTCAAAGTCAGGACTTCAGTGGCAAACAATCACTAGGGACTATCGATAATGTAATATGGCAATGATAGATCATAGATCTTCGTCTGAGACTCTGGCCATTGGGGCTTACTACTCTTCCTCCTTCTTCGGCTCCTGCTTCTGCTATTGGTGCTGCTTCATCACCTTGCTCATCCTTCGCTGCATGAGCTCCTGCTGGAGCTGCCTCATCTTCATGTTGGCCTCGATGGGGGTGAGTTTCGACTCTGAGAGTTCGTGGTGGAGCTGTTCGATCTGAGGGGCAAGGTCGGGCTCAGCTGCGAACTCCTTCTTCATGTGGGTGAGCATCTGAAGCTGGATGGTCCTTTGCTGGTCGCTGCTGGGTTGGTGTTGGTGTTGGTGTTGCATCATCTGGGGCATGTTCTTCATCATGTAGGCTTGCATCTTGACTACAAGTTTCTGTTGGATCTGCATCTCGTTCAGATTCTCATTGCCTTTCTCCTGCACTATTTATGCCCGAAATTGTTGCTGCAATTTGTACATTTCGATCATCCTTGGCTACTATCTTTGCAGTAGCTCTGTTATCTGCTGCCTGTTCTTGTGGGTGGGCAGCAAGGGGACTAAGTAGATGGAGGCCTTGGCCCAGTTTATCCTGTATGTCCTGTTGGGGTCGATGGGAGGGAAGGCCAAAGGGTTGGCTATTCCACTTGGCTCGCTCTCATACCCACTTATTCCAAAGGCTGCAGATAGACTATTGACCAAGTTCATGACAAATCCTTGTCCCACATTGTTTTAAAAGACGCGTTCAGGCACTTTAATCAAGTACTGCTGCATCATCCAAGTCTTCAGTTCCTGCTCTGTCACCCCATACCACAGATTCTACTTTACATCAACAGTACCAATATAGTGAGCGTTGCAAATTCGGTGAAGCTCATCCAGGAAAGGCATCCGTTCATCAAGTAGAACATTATCTTAGTTATCACTCCGTATGTGTTGGTTGTGAAGAATTCATAGAGGATGCAGCTTTAGGTTATCCAGAAGAGCAAAAAGAACAAAAGAGCGAAGAATTCATTAGCAGCACCAATGCACATCCCAAAAACAACTGAGTGACGACTGTGCTTTGTTACGCAGCTCTTGCAGAATGGGCAGTGCATTGACCTGAAGAATTTTACTATGCCGCAGGCTGTGCAGGAAGTACTTGGGTTTTACAAGTAAGGCCTGATACTATAGATGTTTTTGGACTTCTATTTACTATCGGGATTATTGAGCTCCCCACTTCCCCTCAGTCCTGTGATAAGAAACACAACGATAGTGGTCCACACAAGATAGTGGAGGAACTCGTTGTCCTGCCCAATGCCCACCACGACATTGAAATTGAAGAAGAGCAGGAACATTATGGGGAAGAAGAGGCCTATATCGCGTATGTCTTACCTGAAGCAACGTGCTTTAGCTGCTTGGGAACACACTCCAAATTTATTGCTGACTCAATTGAAGCCACAATCATCAAAGCAGTGTTGCAGCTAAATGATCGCATGAAGTTTAGCTCGTATTTTTAGTATAGTTTGTCGAGACTAAGCCCCATTAGGACTTATTGCCAAAAGAACACTCGATTATTATCAAACTTCTTCCTTAGCTATTTGAAGTAATCCTATGGAGCCATTTATTGGAGCTGACTACTAAACCCTGGAGGGCCGTGGCCATGACCATGACCGTGCGAGTGTCCTCCGTGGCCTTGGCCGTGACCATGGCGGCAGTTGGGACCATGCTGATGTTGTTGCATTACTATTTGGATAATAAAATATATCTTTGGAGTTTAACACAAACAAACTCAAATTCTTAGTGTATTCATCCCATTGGGTATGGGTGTCTTATTATAAGGAAAATATTGAAGGTGGGCATATATTGGTGAAGGTGACTATGCGTATTAGATAAGGTTTCATGCAGTTGAGTATTTGTATTGATTGATGATAATCAAAGTTTCAAAGCCTGACGTAGGCAGGTCGATCCAATCCCTTTCCCTTCTTGACGTTGGTGAAAATGGAGCGAAGCTTCAGCGGATTTCTGTAATCCTCGAATCGTTCAGGGCACTAGAGGTTAAACCAAAGGATCTGGCTTAAGATACATGTACGTTTTAGGTATTGCACTTCATTTCTGGGACATTGTCCTTGACTGATTTTTCCTTGAGGCAGGTGATGAAGTTTTACTCTAGGAAGTTGCACTCAGCTCTACATAGGAGGGAGGGTACTCTTCGCGGATGGGGGGAGCGTAAAGCAGATCCATTCACTTTATTAAGTTAATCAATATATTCAATTGAACAACATTAGACAATATCACCCATAGACATTCGCCAACCTCACCTGCGACCCAGGATTATCTGTTCGGCATTCACGAACAGCAAAGCACTGCCATATTAGCTCTAGAGCTAGCCCTCCTCCACCAGGTTGCTGTCTTTCACTTTCATGATCTTTATTACACTCTTCCTCTCCACTAGACGGTGGATCAGAAAGTACATTCTATCGTGTGCGAACCAGTAGGAAGAGACAGGCTACTAGATCAGTGGACGTATGGCTCCACTCAAACTCATAGTAAAGATATGGGAGCCTTCCTTGAGCTGAAGAATGAAGTCGTGGTAGAATCCAAGTATTTCGAACTGCTCCATGTTGGAGATGGCAAAATATTGAGGCTCTAGCCTTTCCTTATAGACCGTGATCTCCATCCCGCAGACAAAGATGATCCTTTTGGGCGAGCATATGATCTGAGGGAGCTGCTGTTCGAGGGCGATGATGCGGTAGGTGAGGACTTCCTTGTCGTGCTCGTAGGCCCTGAGGAAGATCTGGTGCTCTTCCTCGCTGAATTTCAAGTGCTCCAGCACATATATTTTTTTATAAATCGGCGAGTAGTATAATACATATGACTCACTCTTCGCGTGCTATTCGAATTTCTGGAACTTGACCTCACCCACCACGGTCTTACTCTCGCTCATCCCGAACCCCTACCTCACTATCCGCTTTGACCCACTGATGCTCACCAGGGTTATGTAACTTCCCAACACGTCGTACAGCACATAGCTGGTCAAAAATATCACCCCAAATTTACTTATGATCCCGCTCTTTATAGTCTTGCCCTACTTGGCATCGTAGATTTAGTAAATGAGTTATAACTTCTTGAGGGAGTCGGGGGAGTGGCCGAGCATAATGATGAGGTTGGCTTTGTAGGGTAGGATCTGCGTGATGGTTTTGATGTGGGTGAGGGTGGGAGGTTTATGTTATAGGTTGATTATGTGTGTCATTGTTGTGGGTTATTGTAGGTTTCCTATTACAACTAATAAGATTACAACTGTATACACTATCATGGGAAGAGGAGGAAGGAAACAGATTGGCAATGTCTTACTAGTTTGCTATAAATAGACTTATTTTAAACGAGGGATAAATGTCGCATAATTTGCTTTGAATATATGGTTTATATTATTGTTAACCAATCATAATTCGCCAATATCTATGTGAGTCTTCCCTTATTTACTCCATTATACAGAAAGGGGGAATATTGCTAAATTGCAAGTAAACTCTAAGTGACCATTTATCCTGGTTGCCAAGTAGTACATAAGATCATTTTTTGGGATTCTATAGAGTGAGTTTCTCGAACATATTGTTCCCAAGCTGCAATATCTTATAGGCGTCGACCTTATCACTTGTATTTGATAGTCCGATCCCCATTATACAGTATTCGATGGCTAAACGAGCAAATTTTTATCCCCAACTCACCTATCTATTCCCAATCTACTTCTATGTACTATCCCCAGCTTATTCAATGCATGTATTTGAACCTTAGAATGATAGTGCTTGGCCTGATTACTTTGTAGACTAATTTTCACTCTTATCACTTTTGCATCTATTTGATAAGCCTGACATTGTTTATACTTATTATTAGATAATAAAATGCAGTAAGGTCAACACATTGACAATGAATATAGCCCAACCCAATAGAGCCTTTTATAGTAGCAATATCCCTTTTACTTCATTATGATTGTTTGCTTATTCTGCCGATTAAATACGATAATGGTCGATGGGGTGTGTTTGTCCGATATTATTATTTATGTAGATAAACCTGAAAATCAAATTTGACAAGCACACCAAGACGAACACCTGGGACCGTGCATAGGGCCCCTTCTTCTTCGACCACCCTCCCACCAAACGGGGGCATTACTCCCCCAAATCCTACCGAGAGTAGATGCGGCATCCGAGTAACTAACAGCTGCAGAAATCAATAAACGCGATGGGGTCGAACCGGAAGGTGTCCACTGCTAAGAAGTCGAGCAATAGCAAGGTAAAGACAGATAAGAAGGGCAGCACTATCCATAAGAATGGTTCTGAGAATCTCAAGAAAGTCAAGAAGAAAATACCCCTCGTAGAGCAGTCGCAATTGCTAGACTTCGAACATCTTAGGGGCTCCCTCCCTGGACTCCCCGGCAAAAAGGTACTACAAAGATTCGAACCCATGCTCTCCGAAAATCAGCGCATCGAACTCATCAATTAAAAGACTGTCTACTATGTGGGCATCGGCACTGGGGTTGGCGAGGATGACCTGGAGGGCAGGTACATCTGGAAGAAGCATGAACAGGTAGGATACCGCTATGAACTCCTCTAAGGGCTTGGCAGGGGCGCCTTCGGGGAGGTGGTGAAGGCATTCGACCACAAGAACCGTGAGACAGTGGCAGTGAAGATCGTGCGTGCAGGGAGATAGCACATGCAGCTCGCCCTCAACTAGATCAACATCCTGATGAAGATAAAGGAACAGGATATATAAAACCGGAAGAACCTGCTGCGCATAAAGGACTTCATCGTCTTCCGCAAACACATCTGCATCATCACCGAACTCCTCTCCACCAACCTCTACCAGCTCATCGAGTCCAACAACTTCAAACCCCTCGATCTCCACAATATCCGCGCCTTCGCCATACAACTCCTCGCCTCCCTCGCCTTCCTCAAGGAACTAGGAGTCATCCACAGTGACCTCAAACCTGAGAACGTCCTCATGAAGCATCAGTCCAAAGTAGGCATCAAGATCATTGACTTCGGAACCAGTATGTTCATACACTAGGCCAACTTTCTATATATCCAGTCCAGGTTTTATAGGGCGCCTGAAGTCATACTAGGAGCCAAGTATCACTTCCCCATCGATATATGGAGTTTTGGCTGTCTGTTGGCCTAACTTTACTTAGGATATCCTTTGTTTGCAGGGGAAAATGAACAGGAACAGTTAAGCCTCATCATGAAGTACTTTGGATCCCCATCCAAAGAATACCTCCAAAACTGCAAACATTCACAGAAATATTTCAATAAAGACTTTTCCCCCAAAATTATAAAAGGCAAAGATGGTAAAGCAATGATCCCTTCAAGTAAAACACTAAGCAGCCTTATCTAAGATCACGATCTATGTTGTTTCCTTGAGAAGATCTTAGTGATGGATCCCTAGGCAAGACTAAGTCCTTTGAAGGCCCTCATTGATCCTTGGATCCTCGCTTATTTCCCTGAGGATATAAAAAAGGAACATCTTAATTAGATCCTGCTTAAGATAAAGAAAGAATAAGGAGGAGTGGCTGATAAGAAAAAAGATGGCAAATCTTCAACCGCTCAGAAGGGACACAAAAAACGTCATTCCGATTTCCAAGGAGGAGCTGGAATGACTCATAAGAGGAGAGGTTCCTAAGGCCTATTTTGAATTTTTACTTATTAATATTTGTTCGTTAGCATTCATTACTTAGTTATGATCACTATTATGACTTTTTGATTTCTTAATCTGCCTTGGCAATGGTACTGAGTGCAAAATCCTTGTCCTACCTTACATCCCTAATGATCCGGATCCAAGGAGGGATAATATCTTGAGGCTACCTTCCTTTGCCTGCTTCAAACCTGAGAATGAGAGCATCTCTGTGTCCCTTTATGTAATCGTGGGTATCGAGTGAGAAATAAATGTTGTTCCAGCTAAAGTTGGTCCTCTTTATCCTTATTGGCCTGAA
>JACCDV010544705.1_pt1 | contig 11297 bp, 7 predicted proteins | sample 7446131 | NCBI WGS metagenome assembly JACCDV01 (sample SAMN15323448, study PRJNA562643) | freshwater metagenome | isolation source: river surface water | place: USA:Blue River Watershed | collected 2017-08-17
ATTTGATCAAATGCACAATTAAAGCCCCCCGTTACGTAAACTTTTTGGTCGCTGGCCACACTAACAGAACGAGCAGTAAGGCCGCTATTTGAGCCAAATGCCGTACCCCATAAAAGCGTGCCATTTGAATTGGTTTTAAGCACAAAAATGCGTTGACCAAAAGCATTGGTAACTGTTGTAATCGGATTATTATAAATTAAATTGCCACTGACATCTCCAACTACAACAACCTCATTGGATGAACTGACACTCAGGTCCTGAGGTAAACAAGTACCAGCAAGCATTTTTTCTAAAAAAACAAAATTTCCGTTGGCGTTCAATTTAGCTAGAAAACCAATATTGTTTTGCAAATTAGAAATTGCAGATCCTGCAAAATCCATTGCTTGCGAAAATTGTCCGCAAATGTAGACTTCATTTTGTGCATTCACACCAATACCTTGGGCTCTTTCATTTTTATTTCCGACCCCAGTTTTGAGCCATTGCCCAGTTCCTTGTGCAGTATATTTAGCTATAAATATATCAGCACCTTGTATGTTGGTTTGTGGATCAACAAGGCTGGTGTAAGAACTACCTTGTAAAGTGCTCTGACCTGTAAATTGTCCGCAAATCAAAACATTCAATTGCGCGTCAATGGTAATTGCCGTAGTGGTTTCAATACCACTACCGCCCTCCTTTAAAAGCCAAATTGGTTGCCCTAATGCATTTACTTTGAGAATAAACACATCTTGCGCAACGCCTTGCGAACTCACACTAAATGAACCCGCCTGAAAAGTACCGCTGAATGTACCGGTAAGTACCACCTGCCCATCTGAGCCAATGGCTAAATCAGTCGCTTTGTCAAGACCTGTGCCGTTGTAGGTTTGCACCCAGATAAGCGCGCCATTTGGCGCATATTTAGCCAAGTAAACATCGCTACCACCGGCCACACCTGCGGAGGCAACCGTAGCAGTAAAATTTGTCGAGCTTGTAATGTGTCCACAAACATAGGCCTCACCACTTTGGTTGTAGACTACCGATTTTGATTCGCTGCCCGCAAATCCATCTAAAGCCCAACCCCAAATAGCTTGTGCCTTTGCATCAATTGATGCAAAACAGAACATAAGGAATATGAAGAAGCAGCAGCGGGTCATGAACTCCTAAAAATAGGAAAAAAGCTTGGATTTTAAAACCCTACCTCACCACCAACACCTTCGCATAGCGACTTTGGGTCTTGTTTTGAATGACCAAAGTATAGTTCCCGATAGGAAGGTTGACTACAGCAATTTGTTCGGATGTTTGACCCGATTGCACTAATTTGCCTTCGGTTGAATAAATGCTATATGCTGTAAATTCTGTGGTGTAGGCCGCCGGTATGTTGATTTGATCTGAGACTGGGTTGGGAAATACTTGGAAAGTAAAGTTTCGTGACAATTCCTCTATTCCAACAATAAAATCACAAGGATCCCAATAGTTTGGCTTATAAGTAGCAAAATTTGGAGCAGTATAACAACGGAAAGGGCCACCTTCAGGCAAACCAAAAGCACCATCAAACATGTCGTATGGTAATAGGTATGAGCCAATGAAACCTATGTTTTCAACGATGGTATCCTCGAAACCTAGCGGGTTCAATTGTGGATCAACAAATTCAACTTTGACATATTTTAAAGTCTCATTATTGATCACTTTTGTACCGGTTGCTAAAACTTTGAGACGGCTATTTTGGGCAGGAAGATTGACAAATAATGGCTGTTTTACCATACGCCAACTATCTCCTATTTGCGCATTGATATTGTAAAGCGTATCCCAATGATTCTGGTAGCGTAAGTAAACTACACCATTATCTTCATAAGTATATTCTCTACCAATGTCATAGGAATTAACAACCGATCCCAAGCCATAATTATGGCGAGTTTTTACTAATTTTTTTGTCACCTGACTATCAATAACAGTATCCCCCGCATAGACAATATCTACGTAACCTCCTTGGAGATCGCCATAGCAGGAGTAATGCCATTGTGCACCAGTTGGCGCCCAGTTTTGAGCAAATGAAAACCCAGAAAACAAAAGAAAGAATAAAAGTAGTCGCATAGCAATAAATTTATAGGTCAGACGTATAACGTAAATAAGTGCTAAAGTAGGTAGTTCTCCCTTGAAAAAATGCGGGGTTTGTACCTAAAAATCTACTGATTCACAAAATAAATCGAATTGGCTACCATGAGTTTGCCGCTTTCCCAGAAGCCGCGGAAGAGCGGGTTGTCGATCAAATAGACAATAGTGCCGCGGCCGTATTGGACTGTGCCCGCGATGTCGGCTTCGGATTGTTGTTTTTTGACGCGTGCGCCAACAAAACCATTGACCGCTTGGGCATTTTTCTCTAGTTCAAAGACGGGCTTGCCTTCGAGCTCATAGACGCTGGCGCCTTGGCGGAGGGTGTAGTAGAAATTGTAGCCAAAAGCCATTGGGTTGGAGTTGTCCATGACGCAAGGGTAAATGGCGCCAATGATGTTGTCTGAGATTTGATCGCGCTCTTGGTTGGCATAGGCAATAGGTGCAGGTGCGCCTGCTGCACTTTCTTTGCGCTTGAGTCCGAAGCCTTCTTGGTCGGCGAGTGCATCGACTGCACCACCCGTCACAATTAAAGTTCCGCCTTCGCGTACCCACTTGGTGAGGGCTGAGTTGCCTGCTATGTCATAGCCGCCTTCTGGTACAAACAAGACGTTGAGGCTTGAAAGCGCTCCATTGAGGTCGTCTTCAAAAATGAGGTGTGCAGGTTTGTTGAGTTGTTGCTCAAAGAAATGCCAGATTTCGCCCACATTTAAAGATGAAAAACTGTCGCCGGCTAGGATACCCACTTTTGGGTTGGGTACCATTTTTACAGCTGAAGAACCGAAGTCAGCACCGCTATCTACCATTCCTGTAAGCAAGCCCTTGATGTCAACTTGATAACGCGCTGCATAATCATTGATGACTTTATGGAAATCTGGGCGCTTGTTTTCACCTGTGAGTATAAGGAGTGTTCCGGGAGCGTAGGTTTGGCCATTGAGCTTGAAACCTTTTTCATGAAAATAAACCTTGAGGCCGGCTTGCTGCACCGCATTTAAGAAACGTGCGGTTTGCATGGATTCCCAGCGAACGGCATAGCCCATGAAGCCTTCAACGGCAAAAAAATCAGATTTGCGCTCGCCTGTTGCTACAAATGGTGTGGCCTTTAATTGGCCTTCCACGGCATAAGCATCCAAACCGTAAGCGTAAGGCATGGACCACGCAGTGATGTCGTACGTAAGGCTGTCGGACAATTTGGTGCGGGGTTCAAACAAGACCGAAACTAGCGTTCCTTTTTCTTGTTGGGTAGACACCAAAATATCGCCAATTTCTAGCTTGAATGCTTCTTGTGCTCCGGTTTTGAAATGAAACCCTTTGGCAGGTACCGCTTGTGTGCTGGTAGAAACCATTTGCCAATCTATGCTGTTTTTGCTGAGTAAGGACAAAAGCGGTGCGATCTGGTTGTTGCTGCCTTTAATGACGTAGGTGTCGTATTTGAAATCTTTTTGTTTTCTGAACTTTTGGTATTCAGCAACCAATTTATCGGCATTGCGCGCGCTCGTTTCTACGGTAGAAAGCCCGGTGGTGACATGATGCGCCACGCGGTCGGCCAAACGAAGGGTGTCGCCCACTCGGGTAATGACCGCTAAGCCCGCGCGCCCGCTTCCGCCCTGCTCGGAGGTCATGCCGATGCTGCCGCTATAGGTTGGGTAGGTGTCGCCGTAGCTTGGGTAGAGCAAGTCGAAAATTTCTTTGGAGAAATACAACCAACCTGCTTTGTCGAAGTAACCTGCGTGGTTTTTGCCAATTTCTTGCTGAAACTCGCGCTGCCAATTGGTAATAACTTCGTGATACGGCTCAGCTGCCGGCGGAAAATAATACGGCTCGTTGATGCCCTGCTCATGGAAATCGACATGTACGTGAGGTAACCATTGGTTGTATTGTTGCATGCGCACCGCAGATTCAATTTGGGTCATCCAGGCCCAGTCGCGGTTGAGGTCAAAGAGGTAGTGATTGGGGCGCCCACCTGGCCATGTTTCGTTGTGGCTAGCGCTGAAACGCTGCATGTCGATTGGATTTGCGCCATACTGGTAATAAAAATTCACATAGCGATCGCGGCCATCAGGGTTGAGGCATGGATCCATGATGACAACTGTGTTTTCTAAGTAGCCAATTTTGTCGGTGAGCAAGCGATAGGCTGTTTGCATGGCTGCTTCTGTACCAGAGCTTTCATTGCCGTGTACATTATAAGACAACCAAACGATGGCCAGCTTTTCATCGGGCGCTTGTGTGAGGTGCTTTTGACGGATTTCTTCGAGTTTCTTGAGGTTTTCGGGCGTGCCGATATAACACAATAAAAGATCGCGTTTCTCATATGTTTGACCCGTCTTCACCACTTTTATATTGTTCGGAAAAGCTTTTTCAAGTGCAAAGAAGTAGTCTACCACTCGGTGCTGACGCGTAAACTGCTCGCCAATGTTGTAGCCCAAAAACTGTTGAGGCGTAAAGTTGTTTTGCCCAAGCAATTGGAGTGTAAGGAAATTCAATGCGATAATAAGTAGGACCTTTTTCATAGTACTTTTTTAATGAGCTTATTGTTGGGGCTTTTCTTTGGCTAAATGAATGATGGCGTCGCCTTTGTACACAACCGGTGCTTCGTTGATGCAAATGACAAAACCTCCTTGGCTGGCCTTGATCTGTTTTTCGTATTTGCCGTAAGGGTCGGTCACTAAAGCCAAGACCTCACCTTTCTGGACAGCTGTTCCGTTGGCTACAAAACACTGAAACATACCACTTGACGGGGCACGCATCCATTTGTTTTCACCGATAAAAATGGGTTGACGGTCTTTGGAAATATCGATTTTATAATTGCGCATGCCCAAGTGGCTGATGACGCGCTTGAGCCCGTTGAGACCTTCTTCGACGACGTTTTCTTCGATGTTATTGGACTTTCCGCCTTCGAACAACAAGAGCATCTTTTTGCGCTTCATCATACTCTCGCGGAGGGTTTTAGAAATGAGGCTCGAGTGTAAAATGAAGGGCGGATTGAATACTTTGGCGAGCTCGACACTTTCTTGGTCGGAGAACACACAGCGGATTTGCGGAAAGTTGTTGCGCTGGGCCGCCCCGGTATGGAAGTCAATGATGTAGTCGCAGTGGGGTGCAATTTCTTTCATGAAGTGAAAAGCAAACTGCGCGGCCAGCGAACCGGAGTTGCTACCCGGAAAACTACGATTGAGGTCGCGGCCGTCTGGCAACTCGCGTTTGAGGTTCAGAAAACCAAAAATATTGAAGATCGGCAAGCAAACGATAGTGCCTTTGGTGGGTTTATTGAGTTTTTTGCGCAAAAATCGGCGCACAATTTCGATGCCGTTGAGTTCGTCGCCGTGGAGGCCAGCCATGACCAAAACAGTAGGGCCATCTTCTTTGGCGCGCTCTACAAGCACGGGTACTTGTATGGGTGTGCGCGTATGCAAATGCGCAACCTCTAAATTGAGTTGCACGCTTTTGCCCGGCAAAATCTCTTGCCCGAGCATGGTCATTTTTTTGTGTATAGTCTTTTTAGCGCTTGACATTTCTTTCAATATAGGCAATGATTTTGCCTGCGATATCGGTTTGGGTCGTTTTTTCGATGCCTTCGAGGCCTGGTGATGAATTTACTTCCAAGACCAACGGACCGCGCTCAGATTGCAGTAAATCTACGCCGGCAATTCCCAAACCAACTGCTTTGGCAGCGAGGATAGCGGTGTATTTTTCTTCGGTGGTGAGCTCAATGACTTCGGAACTGCCGCCGCGGTGCAAATTAGAACGGAACTCGCCCGGCAAGCCTTGGCGTTTCATGGCGCCTACAACTTCCCCGTCTACGACAAATGCACGGATGTCTGCACCTTTAGCTTCGCGAATGAACTCCTGAACAATGACACGTGCTTTAAGGCCATTGAAAGCTTCTAGAACCGACTGCGCGGCGTTGAGGTTTTCGGCCAAAACAACGCCCAAACCTTGTGTTCCTTCTAGTAATTTCAGAACAACAGGGGCGCCGCCTGCGCTTTTCACCACATGTTTGACATCTTTTGAGTAATTGGTAAAAACCGTTTTTGGCAAGCCTATTCCTTCTTTTGACAGCACTTGCAAGCAGCGGAGTTTGTCGCGGGAATGGATAATGCCGCGAGAACCCACGGCTGTAAATACGTTCATCATTTCAAACTGACGCACCACAGCGGTTCCATAAAAAGTAACTGAGGCGCCAATGCGCGGAATCACGGCGTCAAAACCTTTCAGATATTGGTTGTGGTAATAAAGTGCTGGACCAGTTTGTTCGATTTCAATATTGCACTTGAGGTGGTCAATGACATGCGCTTCGTGGCCTGCTGCTTCTGCAGCTTCTACCAACCTGCGTGTAGAGTATAAATGGGAATTTCTGGAGAGAATGGCAATTTTCATGCTTGTTGTTGTTGTTGTTGTTGTTGTATTGGATGATAAAGGTATTTTTTACTGGTGTCGATCAGAAAGTATTTGTTGAGTATTTTTCGGCCTAATAAAATGGGATAGCGCATGCCTTTTCTGACCGTCAAGGAGAATTCGGTCTGGATGGTAAGGCCTGCAATACAAATAGTGCCAAATACAAAATACCGTTCCTGCACTTCGCCATTGCTACTCTTGACTTTTTTGGTACGGAATTCTTTAAAATGCATTTCGTGCCCTGTAAAACCAGGATGTTTGTTGTCCAAGAAAACGACATGCAATTGACCTTGTTGTTCGTAACAAGTACTCACATGGATACTAGAGGTGTAGGCGCCGGAATCGACCTTCACCTTTACTTGCTCCAGACCGAAGTCCGGCAATGCAGCGAGTTCTCTGCGGCCAATGATTGTTTTGTCTTGAGGCAACATAAAACAAATGTAAGCAAACTTCTGCTACATGAAAATGAGCGAAAAGCAAATAAAGCGCGGAAATGGTCGTTAAGGATTGTAACTTTGTAACAATGAAGCAGCTTATACTTCTTTTCTTGCTCACCTCTCCCCTGCTCTATTGGGCACAAGACATCACTGTCTTTGGGCATTGCTACCTCAAAGGAAAGAAACCAGCGGTAGGCGCTAAAGTCCAGCTCATGGTTCTCGACAACCGCTCGGTTAACATCGCTTCAGAAACCACTACAGACCAAGAAGGTTATTACGCTTTTCAGAACATACAAGTGGGCCAATTGATCGAAATCCTGTATTTCTTTGAAGAAACCAAACTCACATTAAACACCCTCATTACCGACAAAAAACCACTACAAGAATTACCCGATCAAAGTTTCGCTATCCAAGACAACCGTGGTGTAGTTGTGCGCCAAGAAGGGCAAAACCCGTTTGAAATTGAAAAACTACCGCCACTCAACTTGAAAGGAATTGTGGGCTTGGAAAGAACCCTCACCCTTACCACGGCCGCCACCTCCAACAACGAACTCACTTCCAACTACAATGTGCGCGGTGGCAACTACGACGAAAACTTAGTTTATGTCAATGGTTTTCAGGTATTTCGTCCTTTTTTAACGCGCAGCGGACAGCAAGAAGGCATGAGTTTTATCCATTCTTCTTTGGTCGAGGACGTTCGCTTTAGTGCGGGTGGTTTTGCAGCCAACTACGGCGATCGCCTGAGCTCTGTTTTAGATATTACTTACAAAACCCCCGACGCTTTTCATGCTTCAGCAATGGCATCCTTACTTGGGGTTGAGGCGCACGTAGAGGAGGCCGTGAGTCAGCGCTTTAATTTTTTGGTGGGCGCCCGCTATAGATCCAACGGTTATTTCCTCAATACGCTCCCTACAAAAGGAGCCTACAACCCGGTGTTTGCCGATGCGCAAATCCTGACCAATTACCAACTCAATGAAAAATGGACCTGGAGTTTCCTCGGACACTTCTCGACCAACGCTTACCGCTTTGCACCCCAAACTGCTCAATCCGATTTCGGGACTGCCAACGAAGCATATCGCCTCATGATCTATTTTGAAGGTCAAGAAAATTCGAACTTCCAGACCCTTATGGGCGGCACATCCTTGAAATACGCCAAAGATCAACTCAAACTCGATTTTTACGCCTCGGCTTTTGAGTCAGACGAACGCGAGTATTTCGATATTCTCGGGCAATACTACATCAATGAACTCGAGACCGACCCTTCGAAAGAAGAATTTGGAGACTCCATTGCCACACTCGGCGTAGGTGGTTTTCTCAATCATGGCCGCAACCGCTTGCGGGCCCAAATTTTTTCGGTCTACCACAATGGCAGCTATTTAATCCAAGACGGTTTTACCGACATCAATAAAAACCGCAAACGCTACAACGAAATTTCATGGGGTTTTCAGGTCCAGGCCGACCACTTCAAAGACCAGCTCAGCGAGTGGCGCCTGATCGACTCTTCGGGCTACAGCCTCCCACAAACACAACCCGATTCTATTGTTTTGTTCGAGACCATCAAAGGAAACCTTGCGCTGGATGGCTACCGCAGCACTGCTTTTGTGCAATGGTCCAATTCCTGGACAAAAGTGCAACGCAACAAAATTGTATCGGGTGTTTATGAAGAAAATGGCCACAAAAAAAACTGGGCTGACACCCTCGATATCTCTACCCGCAGACTCAATTTCCAGTTCGGACTCCGCGGTGGCTATACAAGTATCAATAAAGAACCTTACTTCACGCCACGCTTGAGTTTTTCGTATGCACCGGCGGCCTACATGTGGCAAAATGGAAAGGCCGTGCGCCGTGGCTTGCTCTTCAAGTTCTCGACAGGGCTTTATTACCAGCCACCATTTTACCGCGAATTCCGCACCTTTGACGGTCAATTGGCATTGGGGGTACTGGCTCAAAAATCTTTGCATGTGGTGGCAGGTTCTGAATTCCTGTTTCAAATGTGGGGACGCCAAACGCCATTCAAACTCAATACCGAACTCTACTACAAATACCTCTGGGACCTCAACCCTTACGAAATCGAAAACGTGCGTACACGTTACTACGCCAACAACAACGCAGTTGGTTACGCTTATGGCTTAGACATCAACGTACATGGCGAGTTTGTCGAAGGCATTCAATCTTTCTTCAAATTGGGTTTACTCTCCACCAAAGAAGATATTAAAGGTGATTCCTACACCAACTACTACAACGCTGCTGGCGAACGCATCATTTTTGGCTACAGCGAAGACCAAACTGTAGTAGACTCCGCTGTCATTTTACCCGGTTTTATTCCACGCCCAACCGACCAATGGCTCACATTTGGCGCTCTTGTTCAAGACCAAATGCCAGGTTATGAAGCCTTTAAAGTACAAATGGGCTTGCAGTATGGCTCAAGACTGCCATACGGCCCGCCTGACTTTACGCGCTATAAAGATACACTGCGTATCCGTTCTTACTTTAGAGTAGACCTCGGACTTTCTTATGATTTATTGCACAATAAATCCGAAATCAGACAGGGTAAAAAAGGTTGGCAAGCACTCGATCAAGCACTCATTTCTTTGGAGATCTTTAACATTCTTGGGGTGAACAACGTGCTTTCAAAGCAGTGGATTCAGGATGTGCAAGGGAAGTTTTACTCGGTGCCAAATTACCTGACGCAGCGGCTTTTCAATCTGAAATTTAGCGTCGCCTTTTAATTAGTTCAGACTAGGGGCAAACAAGAAGCGATTTGGCGACACCAAACCGGTCTTCACGGCGTACATTACGATGCCAGCGGTGTTCTTTACACCCAATTTGGCCATGATGTTTTTGCGGTGCGTATTAACAGTGTGCTTGCTCAAGAAAAGAAACTCGGCAATTTGCTCGTTGGTTTGCCCTTCGGCGATGAGCGTAATGATTTCGTTTTCTCTGTCGGAAAGCACAACCGGGCCGCAATTAAATTCCTCAGTATTGAGCTCTGCTAGGTCTATATTCGCTTTTTGGATGGTTTCTAAAATTTGACCACAGAAAAACTGCTTGCCTTGAGCGGTTTCTTTAACGGCGTCGATGATTTCGGCGAGTTCGCAATCTTTTTTGACATAGCTCGTTACCCCAGACTTGAGCGCGTCAATGAGAATTGGCGCATGTTGGGCTTCGGTAATCGCTACGAAGCGTAAATCTTTGAATTTGGAGAGCGCCTTTGGAACGATATCGATGCTGAATCCGTGGGAGGTGAAGTCGATGAGCACGACGTCGGCGCCGAAGGTTTTGAGCTGCGCCAAGAGCTCGTCTTGGTTTTTGGCTTCGCCTGCTATACTGATACCCGTTTGGGCGTTTAAGATGGTTCTTAAACCCAAACGGATGAGCTCATTGCTGTCGGCGAGAATGACTTGCATCTTATTTAGAATTGTTCTACACAAAGGTACACGCAAAAATCATTTGTTCAAGTAAAAACAAGTACTTTTTTTAAGTTTACACTAACTTTGCTACATGAACACCGAGATTGGTACAGACCTCAACAAAGCACTCACTTTACTTCAAAGTGGCCAAACCGTTGGTGTCCCGACCGAAACCGTCTACGGCTTAGCTGCTGACGCCAACAACGACGACGCTGTTTTGGATATTTTCAAAGCCAAAGGCCGCCCAACATCGAATCCGCTGATCTTACATTTTGCAAGCCTAGCACAAGCCTTGCCTTACATCGAAGTATTTCCTGAAGTATTCCAGCAATTGGCAAGTGTCTTCTGCCCTGGTCCACTCACCTTTATTGTTCCCAAAAGCAGTTTGGTCAGTACACTCATTACCGGCGGGCAAGACACCGTTGCCATTCGCTTCCCGAAGCATCCTGCGCTACAAGAACTCCTATCTGCGCTTGGAAGGCCGCTTGCTGCACCTAGCGCCAATTTGTACGGCCAACTGAGTCCAACAAAGGCTTCGCACGTACATGAACAGCTCAGTGGTCGCATTCCTTATATTCTCGATGGCGGTGCTTGCTGGGAAGGTTTGGAATCTACTATTATTGGCCTCGAGAACGCACGCGTACTGATTTACCGACACGGTGGCATAACCACAGAAGCGCTCGCTGAAGTATTGGGCTACAGCCCCGCAGCAAAGGTACATGAACACAGCGGCGTACTAACTAGTGGGATGGTCAAACACCACTACGCCACCCAAACCCCCTTGTTTTTAGGTTACAAACCCTCCGATGAAAACCAAAATGCGCTGCAAATTACAATCGGAAAAAATGAGCTTATCACTGGCCCACACTTAGTATTGAGTCAGGATGCAGCGCTCACTGAAGCCGCGCGCAATTTGTATGCTACACTGCACGAAGCCGACGCGGCCCAAGTTCAAAAAATATATGTAGAG
>JACCDV011043025.1_pt1 | contig 11296 bp, 19 predicted proteins | sample 7446131 | NCBI WGS metagenome assembly JACCDV01 (sample SAMN15323448, study PRJNA562643) | freshwater metagenome | isolation source: river surface water | place: USA:Blue River Watershed | collected 2017-08-17
AACATGTCGATTGCCAGTTCGACTGGGGTGGTGTGATTTTGTAGGGTGTTGTTCATCCCTCAATGATGACACATCATCAACGAGCCGCAAAGCCCTGATTTCATGCGGGTTGCGGCCCGTCTTGTTGCAAATCCACAACGCGCCACAACTGGGATCGAAAAAAAACTATTGTGTTGTGGAAGTGTGTTGATGTAAGATCACCATATCGACAGCAATAACGCAGTCGAATGTTGAAAGGAACCTGTCATGACCACTATCACCAACACCCCCGCTTCCGCCGACGAACTCGGCACCCTGCTGGCTCAGATCGCTACGCTCACCAAGCAGGCTGACGCCATCAAGGACTCCATGAAGGACATCGCCAGCAAGGGCGGCGCCACCGTGTTCGAAGGCGCCCTGTTCAAGGCGTCATATGTCGAAGCCAACCGCTCAGTCACCGACTGGAAAAAACTGACCAGCGACCTGGGCATCAGCGCCGACAAGATCGCCGAGTACACCAGCACCACCGCCGTGTTCAGCATCAAAACCACCGCCCGCTAATCCAGGAGATCGACATGAGCACAAACGACATCCGCAACAAATTTTTAGACAAGATCGTTGTCCACATGGGCGATGCCTGGCGCGTGATCGGCGTCGGCGCTCAACGCGACGGCAACACCTTTTGCCACCTGGCCAGCATCACTCGCAGTCGCCAGCAAAAAAACGGCGCATGCCCAGTGCAAATCAATGACTGGGTTGACACCGCAGTCTTGGATGCCGCCAAGTGATTCAGTACGGCATCCTGGATGACGAGGGCGCCGTGGTGCGCTGGGTATGGGACAAACCCTCATACCCGCACATCACCCGCAAAGTGCCCCGTCACCGCAAGCCCAAGATCGATTGGACCAATTTTGAACCCGCACCATTCTGAGGAGAACACCATGGACACATACACCGCAACCGGCATCGCTGAAGGTTTCATCGAGGCAGACAGCAACGAGCAAGTCATCGAGGCCTGGCAGACATTGATCGACACCGGCCTGGCCTGGCAACTGCAAGGCTGGTTTGGCCGTCAGGCCCAGCGCCTGATCGAGGATGGGTACTGCCTGCCCGCAGAAGAAAGCCGCCTGCTACGGGCCGCAAAAGCCCTGGGCAAGATCGAATTCGTCAAGGTGGGGGGCTGATCATGTGGTTTACATCCTCACACGGCACGATCGAGATCGAGATGACCCTAACCCAGGCCCAGTCGGCCACGCACCCAGGCCCATGCGACAGCGATGTCCTGGCCCTGTCCAACCACCGCAAGATCCGCCGCCAGTTGGAGCGCATCGATGCCGAGGCACTGCGCAAGGAACTGCGCGAGTACGGCGCCTGGGATGACCAGGAACTGGCCGATCACGAGCAGAACCTCCAGCGCATCCTCTGGATCGCGGCAGGCGACATCGTCGAAAACCACTGGAGCAGATCATGAGCCTATACACAGACCTGGTCGAGGCTGGCATCGAGGTCAGCAACTGGCAGTCGGACCTGTATTTCCCGGTGTCGTACGAGTCCATGGAGATATTGGCCAAGTACCCCAAGCAGACGCGCACGCTGTTCAAGTCGGACATCGATGGCCGTCCGATGGTCGAGGCGCCGTTCGCATTTGACCCGTACTGGGAATCGAAAGTTGTTGACACTGCGTCAACGAAATAGGTTAGAATTTCAACAGTTCACCACAAGGAGATACAAATGGCAGACATCAGCATCCACAACACCAAGTCGATCGAGATCGGCGAACTTCGTGAAGTTGACGGCACGCGCCCGTTCTTCACTCGCGACATCACCATCACCGACGAGCGTGGCCACACCATCACCATCACCTGCTACGCCAACAGCGAGGAAGGTGAGGAATTGAAGGTGTCGCTGTGAAGCGCACGCACTACATCGCCGAGATCGAGCACCGCATCAGCGGCATCCCGTGCTTGATCGGCGTCACCGATTACGAGGGCTACACGCCCGCGTATGTCTCTGGTCCACCAGAAAACTGCTACCCAGCCGAGGGTGGCTATGGCGACTACGAGATCCTGGACCGCAAGGGCTACCGTGCAAAGTGGCTCGAGCGGAAACTCACAAGCAAAGAAGAAGACCTGGTCCAGCAGGCGATCTTCGAATACATGGAGAACGACTGATGAGCATCCAAACCATCGAAATACAAAACCAGCATCAATGGCTCACCGAGCGGGCCAAAGATGTCACCAGCACCGAAGTGTCTGCGCTCTTCGGCTTGTCGCCTTACCTCACCGAGTTCGAACTGTTTCACCAGAAGCGTGATTCGGTCGTGGTCAAGATCGAGCCAAACGAACGCATGAAGTGGGGCAACCGCCTCGAGTCGGCCATTGCGCATGGCGCCGCCGAAGACATGGGCTGGAACATCGCGAAGTTGAATGTCTACATGCGCGACCAGGCCGCACGCATTGGCTCGAGTTTTGACTTTGAGATCAAGTCCAGCGCCAACGGACCAGGCATCCTCGAGGTCAAGAATGTCGACTGGGTCCAGTATCAGAAGTCATGGATCGATGACGGCGCCGGGAACATTGAGGCGCCAGAGCACATCGAGTTGCAGGTCCAGCACCAGATGGAAATCAGCGGCTTTGAGTGGTGCGCGATCGTGGCACTTGTCGGAGGCAACGAGCAAAAGATCGTCCTCCGAAATCGCGATCGGGACATTGGCAAAAGTATACGCGAGAAGACCGGCGAGTTCTGGAATCGCGTTCTGCAAAACCAGCCGCCAAGCGCCGACTACACCCGCGACGCTGAGTTCATCATCAAGCAATTGCGCAACCAGGCCGACGAGGGTTTGGTGGCCGAGGCAGACCCTGAACTTGAGAACATGATCAAGCAATACGAGTTCGTGCGCAAAGAAGCCAGCGACCTCGAGAAGATGAAGGAACAGCGACGCGCTGAGATCCTGGAGCGCATTGGCCGCGCCAGCAAAGTCCTCACCAGTTTTGGCTCGCTATCGACGGGGCAAGTCAAAGGCCGCTCGGGCACTCTCATCACGCCTGAGATGGTCGGCACAGTCATCGGCGCAACCGAGGGCTATCGCAGTTTCCGTTTTTATCCCAAGAAGGAGAAGTAACCATGGCAACCGAGCAACGCATTTACAAAGTCACCAGCAACGACAAGGCCTACCTGGTGCAGGCCATCAGCCAGGCACAAGCACTGCGTCACATCGCAGGCCGCATGTACCAGGTCGAGGCCGCAAAGCCGATCGATGTCGCCACGCTCATGAGCAACGGCATCAAACTCGAGGTGGCCAGCACCATCCCCGAGCAGGACCAACTGAAACTTGAAGGAGCGCAAGCATGACTACCAGCACCGAACTCACACCAATCGAGGCGATGCGCGGCACCCTCGTGAAGATGCAACCAGAATTCCAGGCCGCACTGCCTCCGCAGATCCCGGTCGAGAAGTTCATCCGCACCACGCTGACTGCCGTGCAAATGAACCCTGAACTGCTTGGCGCCGATCGCCGCAGTCTGCTGGGCGCATGCATGAAGGCCGCACAAGATGGCCTGCTGTTGGATGGCCGCGAGGCCGCGCCCGTAATCTTCCGCACAAAGGAAGGCCCGAAGGTGCAGTACATGCCCATGGTCGGCGGCATCTTGAAGAAGATCCGCAACTCGGGCGAACTGGCCAGCATCAGCGCACATGTGGTCTACAGCAATGACCAGTTCGAATACGAACTCGGCGACAACGAGAACATCATCCACAAGCCTTTCCTTGGCGAGGATCGCGGCAAGCCAATCGCAGTCTATGCCGTTGCCAAGACCAAGGACGGCGCAATCTACCGCGAGGTGATGAGCGTGGCCGATGTCGACAAAGTCCGCCAGGCGAGCCGCGCCAAGGACGCTGGCCCCTGGGTCCAGTGGTGGGATGAGATGGCCAAGAAGACCGTCATCCGCCGCATGGCCAAGCGCCTGCCGTCCAGCGCCGATGTCGACCAGGTTCTGGCCAGCGACAACGAGGCGTCAGGATTCGTCCAGATCGAGCGCAGAGAGGCGATCAACATCACGCCCATGCCAGAGGCCCAGCAAGCCCCTCTGAGCCGCCTGAAGGCCTCCATGGGCCAGCCGGTGGACGAGGCTATCGACCAGGCAACTGGCGAGATCACACAAGCGGAGGTGGCCAATGTCCCAACTGCTGACGCCTAAAGAACTATGCGAGCGGTGGAAGGTCGCCGACAACACCCTGCGCAAGTGGCGGGTGGCCAATGTCGGGCCGACCTACATCAAACTGGGCGAGGGTCGCAACAGCGAGGTGCGGTACCGCCTCGATGATGTCGAGGCCTTCGAGCGCACGAATCGATTCGTGACCGACAACAAGTGAGGAAAGCCATGAGGAACAGAATGATCACCATCCTGATTGTCTGCTCCCTTGGCTGGATCAGTGGGTGTGCAAGCGACAAGCCAAAGCCACCCACACCAGTCGAGCAGGAGTTGATTCTTGACAAACAAATTCACTCGATGAGCCGCAACGAAGTCATCACTGCGGTGCGCGAATGTGAATCAACAGGCCTTCGTGCCGTGATGATGTATGGAAAACGCAAGGTCAATGGGTACTCGGCAGACATCGTCATTGATGTCACCTGCGCACCCAGGTAAAAAAACCCCAGGGCGCAAACCCTGGGGCTAACCGTCGTGAAGGAGAGTTGGCAACTGCTGACTACGACGGAATGGAGACAACCTACACAATTTCAAAATGCGGGCCGTCAATAAACGGCCTTTTGTTTTGCCTGCGACGCTCATCGATGTAGTACATCATGGCCTCTTCCATCGTGCCGCGCCACATGCGGATGTCAGGCACATTCCACGCGGCGCCCCAGCGGATCGGCACATTGCGCTCGATCGCGGCCTGCTTCATGGCGTCGGCGATGTTGTCGTACAGATTGAGTTCCCAACTGATGCGGCCATCGAGGTAAGCCACCAGGTCCACGGCCAGGCCTTCGACATGCTTGCCGCCGTACTTGATCTGGCTGGCGCCCTTCTCAAACAATTCGATCTGACGCTCCGGCGTGCGCAATCCTTCAGTCACACCGAAGTCGACAGTCGTGATTTCGATCGCACGGCACACAACATCCACCAGGCGATCGTCAACGCCATCGAGTCGCTCGATGCTTTGCTGTGACAGTTTGAATGTCATTTCTTGAGCACTTGTGCAATGCTGGGCAACACCTTCTCTGCACTTCGGCCAATCACATAGCCACCAATGCCGAGTTCGACGATGTCCCACAACTTGATGTATTCAGCCTCTGTAAGGTTGGGCGCGGCCCATCCAAACCACCTGGCAACGATCAACGCGCCAAAGGTGAGCATAAGTATCGGACGCCAATTTGCGGCCAGCCAATGCTCGCTTGCGGCCTCTGCCTTGACGATCTCACCACGCACAGCTAACTCAGTGAGTTCGCCCTTTTGCGCCATCTCCATCAAGGCCAGTTTTGCCTGGTCCTTTTTTTCTTGATCTGGCCACAAGCGGTCGATCAGTTGACTGCCGATGTTTAGCGCCGCTGTTACTGGATCTGCCGCCATGGTGGCCTCCTATTCCTTGTCTTCCTTGTTCTCGAGTTTCTTGAAGATCAGGCCCAGCGTGCTGTCGATCTTGTTGAACCCGTCTTTCATGTCGCGCTTTATTTCGCCGACTGCTTCCTTAAAATCATCGCGACGCACGAAGTCTTCGTGCATCTTCACATCCATTTGCCGCAGATCTTTTTTCAGTTCCACGATGGCATCCCAGATGACTTTAAGAATCCAGCCGCCAGCCGCACCAGCCGCCGCGACAGCCCAGTTGAAAATCATTTGATCCATTGCTCATCCTTATGGCTGTTCATCAGGGACAGCATCCCATGTTTGAGTTGCTTCGTTCCATGTGTATCGGCCACCGTCGTTTGGATACGGTGCAGGCGCTTGCCACAGGCAGGTTTGCTCATCAAGCAACCAAGATGCGTACGGTTTGGGCGGAATGAATGCATCGCGCTGTGCGTCGTACGAATAGCCGATGCCTGCGTAGTTCTTGCGCAGTGCTTTGCTTTGATCAGCAGAAGGTTCGTTGGTGTCCGGGTTGTAATGGACGCCGCCTCGCGTGTTGTACGAGGTCTGAATCCATTGACCAGGACTTGAGTCGACAAAGGTGTCGAAAAACTCGGGTTCGGCAACGATGACTTGCTCGACGATGCCATTGTTTACTTTTGCAAAATGTGCCATGTGCTTCTCCTGTTATGCCGTGTATGTTCCACTGGTTGTGAATGTGTGAATAGTAAATCCGCCGGAAGATGTCACTGTGCCACCTGTGCCGCGTTGAGCGCCAGCGTATCGAATGACAACCAAGCCCGATCCCCCAGTTCCAGATTGCGACCCACCACCACCACCACTTCCAGTGTTTATTGTTCCATTTCCACCGGAAGACAATGAAGATCCATTGCCACCGCCGCCAGAACCTCCAACACCAGGTGAACCAGAAACTGAACTTCCGGCGCCACCGCCACCCGCTCTTGTTACTGATGTTCCGGTTATCGCCGATGTAAGACCGCTACCACCATTACCTGCTGGGCTTGTGTTTGCAGTTCCATCTACACCAGCACTTCCTGCGCCGCCACCTCCACCTGCTGTTCCATTAACAGTTGACGATGAACGACCGCCAGCATTGCCTTGGCCAGAAGTTCCTGTTCCGCCAGGAGTGTTTGTTTGTGCGGTAAATAATCCACCGCCACCACCGCCAGATCCTCCTGGTCGACCATCTCTTACGGCAACGCCGCCGTCTCCGTATGCTCCTCCACCACCGCCGCCATTAGAAACAACAAGTGACCCAAGCGAACTATTGCTTCCATCAAAACCAGCAAAATCTCTTGTGTTTATTTGGGTTGCGCCGCCAGCGCCAATAGTGATCGGGTATTGAACTCCGGATGTAACTGATGTGGTTGATGTGCGATAGCCTCCAGCACCTCCTCCGCCTAATGCGCCGCTACCCCCTCCGGCAATAACAAGAAACTCAATTGAATATGGGATGCCCTCGCTAAAAGGAACCCATGCAGATGCGCTTGCGCTATACCACTCGGGGTATCCGGTCGTCGTGTTAAAACGAGTCTGACCATTGTGAGGTGACGCAGGTCGTTCAGCCGTTGTGCCAGCAGGCAAATCAAACGCCCCAGTGCTTGTATTGCTCTTGTCGCTAATCAATGCAGGCGTGACATTGTCGAGCGATGCAGAGTTGATGTCTCCGCCCGCATCGACAATCACCTGCGATAAATTTCGTGCTTTGCTCATATCGATTCCTTATGCCGTGAATGTGCCGGACGAAGTAAAGGTGTGGATCGTGTATCCGCCAACAGAGGTTACTGTTCCACCCGTGGCTCTTTGCGATCCAAGATAACGAATGATCACAATCCCAGATCCACCGTTAGATCCGGTTGTAGAAGATCCGCTTCCGCCACCACCGCCGCCATTGCCTGTGCTTGCAGATCCAGCAGTTCCGTTTCCGCTAGCCCCACTGCCACCAGAACCTCCAGCGGCATATGTGACAGAAGATCCAGAAATTGAGTTTGCAGATCCAGCGCCACCAGTTGGCGTTCCGCCTGCCCCGCCCTTTCCACCACCACCGCCAGCGGAAGTGCCGTTACCTACGCCGCCATTATTTCCTTGTCCTGCGGTACCAAATCCACTTATGGTAGAGCCGTTATATCCTTCACCACCACCTGAACCGCCAGATCCGCCTGGACGGCTTTGCTTGCCGCCGCCGCCGCCGCCAATAGCAATTACAGACGAGCCAAAAGATGAATTGTTGCCTGGGGCAGAAGTGTCTTCAACAAATGTGTAAGCGCCACCAGCGCCAACAATGACGCTATATGAAGTTCCAGAATACAAAGTGAGGCTTGCGTTAAGCATACCGCCAGCACCACCGCCGCCGCCTTTTGCGTTGACATCATTGATGTAGCCACTGTTGCCAGATCCTCCGCCTGCAACAACAAGATAGTCAACAGAATATGGAAGTCCTTCACTGAATGGAACCCATGCAGATGCGCTTGCGCTATACCATTCTGGGTAACCAAAACTGGTATTGAAACGAATCATTCCATTTGTGGGAGATGCTGGCCTTTGAGCAGTTGTTCCTGCCGGTAAATCAAAAAAGTCTGTCGCTGTATTTTCCTGGCTTGAAACAGCAGTAGGAGTGACAGCCACAGTCTTGAATGTGTTGTCACCAGCCAAGAATGTGCCACCATTACGCGTGCCAGTCGCATTCAGTTTACTGATGTTGACTGTGTTGTCGTCAAGGCCAGAGCCGTTAAACGATGCCACATTGAAAGTACCAAACGCGACGATGTAGAGTTCATCGTTGAGTGCCGCACCAGAGCCAAGCACGATGCTGGTACCGGTCGTTGCGGTGTAGTCTGTTGGGTCCAAGTGGACGCCGTTTAAGTACACATCGATAAAGCCCGCGTCATAGGTCAGCGTGTTGCCATTGGCATCGAGGCCAGAAAATGAAGTTTGGCCAGAGGTGGCCACATATTTGTATCGCTGGCTTGTGCCGTTGACGCTTGAGCCAGCAGGTACCCAACCACCAGAGCCGTACACGAACATCGTGTCGCTGGTGGTGTTGAAATACATGTCGCCTTCAAGCAGTGCGCCGCCGTTGTTGCGCAGTGTTGGAGGTGTTGCCTTTGCACCTTGGTAGGTGTTGGCGTAGTCGTTGATGTTGGAGACATTGTCTGCAACCGTTGGGATGTCGCTGGCCACGCCAGCCACAGTCGTCACATCTGCGCTGACGCCAGCAACTGTCGTGACATTGGGGGCAATACCGGCCACAGTGGTGACATTCGCGGCTACGCCTGCAACGGTGGTCACATTGCCACTGATGCCTGCCACGGTCGTGACATTAGGCGCCACACCGGCCACAGTGTTCACATCACCAGCAATGCCCGCAACAGTCTGCACAGAACCGATGTTCGTGCCGACGGTGTTCACATTTGCAATGCTGTTGGCGACCGTGTCAATTTCGCTGACTGGTTCGTTCAGGTCATTGGCAACAGTCGTGATCGCGGCGATGTTGGTCGCGGCGGTGTTGATGTTGGTCGAGTTGGTTGCAACCGCATTGATGTTGGTGCTGTTGCCAGCCACTGCGTTGATGTTGGTCGAGTTGCCTGCGACCGAGTTCACATTCGCAATGTTTGTCGCAACAGTGTTGACATTCGCGATATTGGTCGCGACGGTCGTGATGTTTGCGTTGTTGCCAGCGGCAGTGTTCACGCTTGCAATGTTGTTGCCCACCGTGTTCACATTGGCGATGCTACCGGCGACTGTTTCGATCTCAGAGACAGGCTCGTTTAGATCGTTGGCCACAGTAGTCACTGCGGCAATGTCTGTAGCCACAGTCACCACGCTGGCGCTGTTGGTGGCCACGGTAGACACATTGGCAGAAATTCCTGCAACGGTCGTCACATTGGCGCTGATACCAGCGACTGTGTTGACATTGGCAATGTTGGTGCCGACGGTGTTTACATTCGTGATGTTGGTCGCAACAGTTTCAATCTCAGAAACCGGCTCATTCAAGTCAGCGGCGACAGTGTTCACAGCCGCAATGTCAGTGGCCACAGTGGTCACATTTGCAGACACACCGGCCACGGTGTTCACATTGCTGATGTTGGTCGCAACGATGTTGACATTGGTGATGTCGTCGCCGACTTCGTTCACATTGGCGATGTTGTTGGCGACGATGTCGATGTTGCCTGCACTGTCAGCCAGGCGAACGATGTCGGCCACCAGGGCGTCTGCATCGGCACTGCTGGTGATCGGCAACTTGGCCGAGCGATCAACGGCTTCCTGCAACTGCTGGATCTGGATCGTTGCGCGGTCCAGTGCGTCGGTAATCACTTCAGGGTAGAAGCCACCCTGGTTGGTCAGGTCAGTCGGCTGAAGGTTCTCGATGTCCGAGGTGATGACCAGGTTGTAGCCAGAGGCCAGCGCACCTGCGGTCAGCGTAATCGAGCCGCCTGGGTTTGAGTTTTGGTCCTCGTTCACCACTGCGGTGAAGTCGGTGTTCAGCACCAAAACCGTCTCGATGTTCGTCGCGACGGTGAGTTTGACCACCTCCAGGTCAGAGGCCTGGAAGACTTTGAAGGTGAAAGGGAAAGTCGCGGCTGTTCCGTTACCAATAAACGGACCGGCTTTCCGGCTATTTGAACTGATGGTCATGGACGGAACTCCTGGACGATTGTGAAGAGACTAAGCATTCTGGTTGTGGATACGGGTACCTTACTGTCTCGACGATTCGCTTGCTTTGCCAGTGGCAAGGCCTCGAACATAGTCGACATCAGAGGTTGGTTGAATCTTGCCGCGCTCGACATCGATCGCATATCCGATCGGTCGGCCAAGCACGGTGACGGGGATGCCGGTGGCCAGGCTGATCATCGTCAGAATGTCGCGGACATTCTTGCCGGTGACCTCTTTGGACGGGTCGGCGATGTTGATGCCAGCCTTGACCACGCCGACCGTCGCGCCCTCGAGCGTTGAAACGGACGGGCTGGTTGTCATGCGGTCATCGTACGGCTTGTTGTTGAACGCATTAAACGGCACGGTGGCCGCAGTACCAAACGGCACCAGGGCAACAGCGCCACGCGCTTGCGAACCAAAGAACCAGGACATGAAGACATCGAGGTAACCGTCGTCGTCTTCGTCGTCCCAACCGCCGCCAAGCGACCGAACAATGGCATCAGCGACAAGCATTGGCAAACCAAAGCCAAGCAGGTATTGCATGAACAACTTGCCCTTGTTGCCGCGCCATCCAAGATCGCGGAAGATCTTGATGTATTCGGTGGCATTCAAGTTTGCCATCATGTTGAAGTAGCCAGAGAACTGGATCAAAGTCTTGTAGAACGGTGATCCAACTTCAAACGCAGACAAGTCTTCAGGCTGTAGGCTTGACTGTGTCATACGAACTGCGGCGTCTGCACGCTTGATGGCTTCTTTGCTTGCGGCCTCTTCGCTGACATCGACGCCAGCCTCGGCCACAGCCTGGTTGTATGCGCCAACCCAAGTCACGATGTCGACAAAATTCTGGAAGGCTTGTTGCAAGAAGTAGCCATGCTTGTTGGACCACTTCTGCACCTTTTCAAATTTGGTCGGATTCAACAGCAAATCGTTCATCAAGTCTTGCACTTCGACCATCTGATTGCTCATGCGATCTGCCATGAACGGCGACAACTCAGCAACAAACTCGGCCTGCGCAGTCGGACTCTTCATGTAATCCACCAAAGCAGTCTTCAGGTATTTGCCCTTCACCTTAATCA
>JACCDV011229949.1_pt1 | contig 11289 bp, 10 predicted proteins | sample 7446131 | NCBI WGS metagenome assembly JACCDV01 (sample SAMN15323448, study PRJNA562643) | freshwater metagenome | isolation source: river surface water | place: USA:Blue River Watershed | collected 2017-08-17
CAAAGAAGCATTAAAAGATGATTCAGCAAAATGCAGTGTTTTAGGAATGAGTGAATTTGGCCTTGTTGAAATGACAAGACAACGCAATCGAGAATCTCTTGCTCAAATGCTATGCACAAATTGTCCCTACTGTTCTGGCAAAGGGATGATCAAAAATTTCGAAAGCGTTTCGATTGAAATGGAACGCTCATTAATTCGCATTCTCAATCAAGAAAAATATCAAAAAATTAAGATGCATTGCCATCCTCATATGGAACATTATCTCAATCACCAAGATAAAGAGTATTTATTAGATCTTTGCAGCAAGCATAAAACGTCAATTGCATTCGAATCCAAAGATACTTTGCATTTAAACGCATTTGAATTTTTCAATGACGATGGGACTTTGATAGAAATTTAAACCGATAAGGCCATAATGATGCTTTTTAACCATTTGTTGAAACCCTATATAGAAAAAGGGCACTTTTCAGCTAAAATCATCGGGGTTTTGTCTCATTTTTTAAAATCGTTTGAAGATGTTTTGATCAAAAGAAATATCGATCCAAACCTCCATCTTCAAACGATGAAAGATCTCATAGAAAAAATTGATCTTCAAATCACTCATCCTCATTTATTCAGCCCATTTCATCAAAAAGTTAAAGCTCCTTTTAATTACCATAAATTAGGACTCGATTTTATTAGGCCTTTGATTTTGATGGAACAATCAACAGTTCTAGGCTTAGAGAACATCAAATCGATGAGACACCAATTAAATTTAGGCCACAATATCATCTTACTTGCCAATCATCAAATAGAGGCAGACCCACAAGTAATTGACATCATGTTAAACCCAATCGATGCAAAATTAGGTGACGAGATGATATTTATCGCTGGCGAACGGGTTGTTGTAGATCCTTTGGCTGTTCCTTTTAGCATGGGTTGCAACCTTCTTTGCATTTACTCCAAAAAGTATATCGATCACCCACCTGAGAACCGACTTAAAAAGCAGATGCATAACAAAAAAACAATGGAACTCATGAGTCAGATGTTGGCCCAAGGTGGAAAGTGTATTTACGTTGCATTATCAGGTGGTCGAGATCGCCCAAATGCAGAAAAACAAGTCGAAATAGCTCCATTTGATCCCAATAATTTAGAAATGTTTCAATTGATGGCAAAAAAAGCTAAAACCAAAACACATTTTTACCCTTTGAGTTTAGCTACATTCAAAATTTTACCCCCTCCTGATAGCACGCAAATTGAGCTTGGCGAAGCGCGCGTTACTCAAAGTGCACCTGTGCATTTATGTTTTGGTAAAGAAATCAAATTCGAAGAATTGGGTATCCCCGATGGCCTTAGCAAGTTAGATTTACGTCAGTGGAAAACAGAATATGTTTACAACATTGTCAAACAAAATTATCTTCTTTTTAATGTAGATTATTAAGAAATAAAAAGGTCCTTTATGTTTTCTTTTCCCCCAAAATTTTCTATCGTACTCTCGTGTATAGTAGGATTTCATCAACTTTATTCTTACACAATCATTCAAGATCAAAGTTCTTTAGAAATTAAAACACCTCAGCTTAACGAGCGAAAAAATTTAAAAATCCAGCTAAAAAACGGCATCAAAGCCTTAATTATTTCAGATCCCAAAGTAAATCAGTCAGCAATAGCTATTTCTGTTCCGGTAGGAAGCTGGAATGATCCAGATCAGTATCCAGGTACTGCTCATTTTTGCGAGCATATGCTATTTATGGGAAATAAAAAATACCCTCAAGAAGATGAGTTTTTTAGATTTGTCAATGATCATGGAGGCATTTCAAACGCCTATACATCAACTGATCACACCGTTTATATGTTCTCATCAAATAACGATGCTTTTTTAGAAGGTGTCGATCGAATCAGTCATTTTTTCATCGATCCCTTGTTCCCCTCTTCAGGCGTTGAACGTGAACTGAATGCCGTAGATCAAGAGAATGACAAAAATATACAAAATGATGGATGGCGCAGATGGATGATCTTAAAAGAAACAGGGAATCAAGACCATCCGAATGCTAAATTTTCTACTGGTACAGCTCAAACTTTAGGCAATATTCCTCTTCAAACACTTAACGATTGGTACAATACCTACTATAGTTCTGAAGGTATGCTAATTGTCGCTCTATCTAATCTTTCTCTTGATCAGATCGCTAAAGCAATCGAAGAAGATTTTTCTAAAGTTCCGAAAAGAAAAGTTGCTACTCCAGTTATTAAGCCTTTAACTTCTAAAGATCAGCAAGGACATTTGATAGTCGTTGAACCCGTCCACGATCTCAGGCTTTTGAATTTAACATGGGAACTACAAGATACTCCTTCGTCTGATCACTCTGATGAGATTATCGCTTATTTAATTCAAAGTAAACATAGCGGCTCTTTATTCGATCTATTAAATCAGGAAGAACTCGCTAACGGAATTTCTGTCTCTTCAGAAAAACTAGGACTTCATAACCGCTTTTTTGAAATTGAATTATCTTTGACCGAAACCGGCGTAAAACACTTTGATCAAGTGATCGAAAGGATTTTTCAATATATTCAACTTATCAAACAAAATAATGTACCTCTTTATTTTCAAAAAGAACTCAAAAGCATGAATATCTTGTCCTATGAATATCAGACTCAAACACCAGCTTTTGATTTTGTTGTGAATGAAATCGAAGAACTTTTGAAACAACCAATCAACGTCTATCCCGATCATTCTTATATTTTAGAAAATTATCAAGCAGATGCACTTAAAAAAGTATTATCTCAGCTCACACCTGAATCTTGTATCTTTTCTTTGATTGCAAAGCCTGATCTTTCCGGGATAGAATCAGAAAAACAGGAACGATGGCTTGGAGGTAAATATTCTATTAAAACAATCCCTTCAAAACAGCTAGAGTCTTTAAATGTAATAGCAACAAGCGATGAATTAAAACTCCCCGATTCTAATCCTCTAATTCCTCAGAATTTAACTGTCTCTCAAAATACCAGACAAAAAAATGTCGAACTATTGGTGCAAGAACCGATCGGTAAACTCTATTACGAGCAAGATCACCAGTTTTTAACTCCTACAGTCAATATAAAATTGGGAATACGCTCGCTCTTAAGCGATCAAGATGCACAAAGTTTTGCTTTTTACGACCTTGTAGCTTTGAGTTTACGTCAAAAAGAAGCCGCAATATTTAGCCAAGCTATTTTTGCAGGACTTTACCCAAGTCTTTCTAGAGATGGATGCGGATTAAAATTAGAGATTGAAGGATTTTCTGATAAAGGTAAAATTTTATGGCATCATCTGTTAAAAGCCATGAAAAATTTAACTTTAACTTCAGAAGAATTTGAACAATATAAAAATCAACTTCTTCTAAACTATCATAATGATTCCCAATCTCCACCCTATATCCAATCATTTCAAAAAATTAGGTTTTTAACACGGAACGATCAACCTCTACCCTCACAACTTGAAAAAGGACTTTCAACTTTAACTTTAAAAGATTTTTTACAACTCAAACAAACTTTTTTAGAAAATGCCTATTTTGAGATGTTCTGTTTTGGAAATCTCTCCATGCAAGACAGTATTGATTACTTTGAAACTGTTACCGACACTTTGGAAAGCCAACCTGTTATCCCTGAGTTGATTACACGCTCTAAAGCCCTTGAAATGAAAAATAGCGGTCCTTTTAAGATCCAATCTCAAACTGACCTAATGGGGAATTCCGCCCTTCTTATGATTCAAAATCAAGGACAAGGGCCTGAAGCTAAAGCCTCATTTTTAGTTTTGAATCAAGCCATCAAAACTGCTTTTTTTGATACTTTAAGAACAAAACAACAAACAGGCTATATCACAACATCGAGAGCTGTAGACCAACTTGGATTTCTACAAATGTATTTTGTAGTGCAATCTACCACGCATGAACCTGATGAATTAGTCGCACGATTTGAACTTTTTCTCGAAGACTATATAAGAAATCTTCGTCAAGAAATCCCGTATGAACGTTTCATGACAATCAAAGAAGAAGTCAAAAAAGATCTTCTCAAACCGGAAGAAACTATTTCAGCTCACTCTGCTTTGCGTTACTATGAAGCTTTTTCTAATAGTGGAAAATTCGACGAAGATAAAAAAGTAGCAGATGAAGTTACAAAACTCAGTTATGAGAATTTCATTCAACAAGCCTCTCAGTTTTTGAGTCGATCAAATGACAGAAGAATTGCTATTTTAATTGAGGGTGAAATTCAAAATAATAAAAGCTTGAGATATATCGGAACAACGCAGGAATCATTTAAACAAGAACAAGCGTATGTAACTATAAAAGAAGATCTACCTGCAAATTAACCATTTATTAAATCCAATAAAAAAGGGAGTCATATGACTCCCTTTTTTATTCATCTTCTCTTTTCATATTGTGATAGACAGCATCGACATCATCCAAAGCTTCTAACCATTCTATAAGCGCCATATTGGCTTCTCGCTGCTCTTGATTGACCTCAACACTTACTTTAGGGATCATTTCTAAATTTGCTTCTTCAACTTTAAATCCGTTAGAAGAAATTTTATCTTTAATCTCGTATAAACTATCGGGTGAACATGTGATGATAAAACCATCTTCAACTTCCTCGATATCTTCAGCTCCGATATCGATCATCATTTCGAACAAATCATCAAAATTCCCTTTTTTTTCAATGATGACAATCCCTTTGCGATCAAAGTTATAAGCAACAGCACCTGGAGCAGCTATCGACCCACCTCGTTTATTTGTGGCAATTCGCATATCAGAAGCTGTCCGATTTTTATTATCTGTCATGAGATCAATAATAATTCCAACTCCTCCATGTCCATACATTTCATATGTCATTTCAATAAAATCTGCCTGATCGCTACTGATGGCTTTTTTAATATTTCTTTCGACATTATCGTTTGGCAAATTAGCTTCTTTAGCTTTTTGCAAAGCTAATCGCAATTTAGGGTTGTTTTTTACATCAGGGCCCCCTTGTTTTACAGCGCTGATAATTTCTTTGGTGATCCTAGAAAAGATTTTTCCTTTTTTAGCATCCGCTTTTTCTTTTCGGTGCTTAATATTAGCCCATTTACTATGTCCAGCCATTGATCTCTCTTAAGTTTTAGTCAACCATTTTTGCATCAAAATTTTTGAGCGGTATCCATTTTCATCTTTTAAAAAATTTAAATGTTGCCCGTAGAATTGATATCCAGCTCTTTCGTAAAGCCTAGCAGCAGGGTTATTTTCATAAACTTCTAGGTGCAGCAGCTCAATATGAAATTTTTCTTTTGCTACTTTTTCGATGAAAGCCAGTAATTTTCCCCCAATTCCTTGATTTCTATAGTTTTGACTTACAATGATTGAAATTAAACATTGATGTTTGATTTTTAAAAATGTTGTAATATTTAATAAAACGCTGCCACATGCCTTCCCATCCATTTCAGCTATAAAACAAGACTGAATTTTGGAGTAGTAGACCCAAATTCTTGCAGCATCTTCTACTTCTTTTTCACTTTGCATAGGAAACCAACATAAAACATCTGGCTCCATTAACCACTTTTTGATGTTTTCGTAATCGCTCTCTTCAGCTAATCGGATATTTAAACTCATTTTAATTTAATCTCCATAACAACCCGAGCATGATATTGCCCATGAATTTTAAAGTAACCTTCCTGCCTGATCACTTCTTGAAACCCAAATTTTTTTAAAATATGAATGCTTGGATTGGTTTCAATCAATTCAAAATGTAAAGAATCTAATGGAAATTCAGTTTTAGCTAGGTGGATAATATTCTTTAATAATGAGGATCCGATTCCTTTATTTTGCCAAATAGGGTCGACAATTAAATAGATGAGTCCAAGGTGGGCTACTTTTTTGTAAGGCATCAAAAAAATCGTTGCAATTCCTACAGGATGCTTCCTATAGGTCGCTGTCAAAGAGGCACGAAAACGGGAAAAACCGATCCAATTCTTACTAAAAGTATCGATTTCATGAGTTTGCATATATTCAAAAGGGAAATATTGCATGATCCTAGGATCAATTAACCAATTTTTCAAATACGATATATCGGTAAGCCTAGAATAGCGGATATCGTAATCTGTACTTAAGATGAGATCTTCACTCATGTGGAACCAAATTCTTTTAAATAAGCTTTTATAAATTCGTCGATTTCACCGTCCATCACAGCTTGGATATTACCACTTTCAAATTTTGTACGCGCATCTTTGACAAGCGTATAAGGCTGAAATACATAACTGCGAATCTGCGATCCCCAACCTATCTCTTTTTTTTCTCCAGATAGTGCTTTTAAAGCCTGGTCTCTTTCTTCTAACTCTTTTTCATAAAGCTTAGATTTTAACATCTTCAAACAAGTTTCTTTATTCTGGAGCTGACTGCGTTCAGTTTGACATGAAACGACGATTTTAGTTGGAATATGAGTGATGCGTACTGCTGAATCTGTTTTATTCACATGTTGTCCACCAGCCCCTGAGGCACGATAAGTATCAATTTTCAAATCTTCAGGACGTATTTCAACCTCGATGTCTCCCTCAATTTCAGGAGTGACATCCACAGAAGCAAAACTAGTGTGCCTTTTGGCATTAGCATCAAAAGGGGAAATTCTAACTAAGCGATGAACCCCCTTTTCCGCTTTAGAAAATCCATAAGCATAGGGGCCTGTAATTTTGACTGTGATACTTTTAAGGCCGGCGACCTCTCCCTCTACAAAATCGATAACTTCTACCTGATACCCCTTTTTAGAGGCCCATCTTTGATACATTCGAGATAACATTTGCGCCCAGTCGCAAGACTCTGTTCCTCCTGCACCAGCGTTGATGCTTAGATAACAATTATTATGATCTAGCTCATGAGATAGCATCCTTTTGACTTCAAGATCATCTAAAATATGCAAAATTTTTTGATACTCTAAATCTGCTTCTTTTAACAAATCTTCATCTTGAGACGCTTTAATTTCATGGTACATTGAAAAGAGATCTTCAAACCGTCTTTTCATGTCGAAATAAGGGGAAGTAACAGATTTAATCTGATTGAGTTCAGAAATCAACTTTTGAGCATTTTCTTGATGATCCCAAAAGTTAGGCTCTTCCATCAATAATGTTAACTCAACAGATCTCTCTTGTTTTTTTGCTAAGTCAAAGAAACCTCGACATTTGATCGATTCTATCTTTAGTTTCTTTTAAATCTTCTTCGCTGATCATAACACCCCTTCATCTCTTGAAAACACAAGATTATAAATCGATACCGCCCATAATTTCAAGAGAGTAAGCTTCATCAATCGTCATGATAGATCGTCCAAAATTTGTTATGACTAAAGCTTTTCCATCTGGGACGGCAATCATTTCATGACCTTTAAAAATCACATCTTTCGCAATAAAAGCTGAATTTTTACCTAACGTTACTGAAAAACATTCTTTAAAAGAAGCCTCAATCGGGAAAAAAGGGTTCCATAAATCCTTTTCAAACCCTTGATTTTCAATTTGAATATTTTGCATCATGCAAAATGAGGGTTGACTAGAAAAGTCATAAGCCTTTTCTGCTTGAATTTTAAAAGCTCCAAAAATCGATATCTTTTCGAAAAAACCATTGACGATCTGAAGGTCAATCCAACTATCTTTATAAATTTTCCACGATTTCAGTTTTTTAGATAATTGCTCAAATGAAGGGCCTAGTCCTTTATGCAAAAGGAAATGATAACTTGGATTACCAATAAATTTTTCGAAATTTTCTGAGATCAAAGGCAAATCAAACTGGCACACCTCTTTAAAAAAATGATGATAAGCCAAAAAAATCTCGTAGTAAGCTTTAAGAGGGGTCTCATTTTGTTCAAGAAGGTCATTTCGAAATTTTTTAATAGTCGATATCGCTTTAGACCGCTCTTGCATCACCAAAAAAACAGATTTATGCTCTGCTTCAAGATCGTCATTTTCATCTAAAAATGCTTCACAAATATTTTGCATCGTAAGTTCAAGTCGAGCTTGCGGTTTAGATTGTTTAGTCCCTTTGAAATTTAAAAGCGCTCCTGGATAAGGGAGTTTTTTGGCAGCTTCGATGATCGATTCTAAATTGACAAATAATAGGTTGGTATTAGCAGGATAATCTTCAGAAATTGAATCGTTTTGCAACTGGCAATATTCAACATTCGTAACCAGCTTGTATACGCATCCATCTCTTAAATTTTTTTTATAAACGATAGCCCCCTCAGAATTCCCTTTGACTCTTTTTGTTACAAAAAAACCAAAATCTTTTTGGGTATCGATACCAGCACCCATAAATGCAGGTAAATTATAATCTATCCCAATAATGGGATTATTAATTTGTCTGATGAGCGCATATCGACACCCTCTTTTTTTCAAAGTTTTAAAAACCTGCTGTTTGATGCAAGCGGTCCAAAGCGCTCCATGTCCACTTGGCTTTAAAATCAATTGACCTTGAGCATTCAATAACCAATTACCTTCTTGATCTAATACAGGAACCATTGGTTGTCTGACAAAAATAAAAGTTTCTTTGGGTCTTCCAAAATATTTTTTATCCTCTAAAAGCGTCCGGATTCTTTGATAATTATTCGTTTCATCAGATGTCATCAAGCAAATTGGCGTAAAAAGCCTCACCCCATATTTTTTAAAGTATAGGTACTCTCTCGCTTCCAGATCTTCAATTAGATGTTGAAGTAAGGGTTTTCCTAAAAACTGATAACTTGCAGCAGGAAGAGGTTCATTAGAATCGGGATGAAAAAAACCGAGGCGATCTGCTGCTCCACCGACGACGTAAATTTCACAAAATAAAGGCATCGATTCAATACCAAGATCAACCCACTTTTCAACTTGGCTATTTTTACAAGCGATATTATGACTGATAGGACAACTGATAGAATCTTCTTTTTTTTCACAGCCGTCTAACTGTTTTAATACTAAATTCTGATATCCTTTAATCCCCCCTGCTTCGGAGTAAAAATCTTCAACATCCTTCAATTGAGAAAAAATAAGCTTTCGATTATCTGACTGAAAAATTTTTTCAATGATGTGATACTGATGAATTTCATACAGTTTTTGAAGAATAATTTTTTCTTCTATGGATTCAATTAAACTGAAATCAATTTCAGATTTGCTCTCATCGATAAAAGCATCAACCATTTCGCTATTTTGATTGTCAGCAGATTTCATTAAATTCGGTTTAAAACTTTTTTCTACGAGGCCCACAATTGCAACTTCCTGTTTGGTTCATCAAATTAAAATTAGGCTGCCTAAAAAAGCAAGAAAAAGAGAGAAAATAAAAAAAAACAAATAGATAACGATTTTTTTTTGACTAGAAATCAATTTAACAGCTACAAACAAACTTAAAATCCTTAAGAAGTGCTAAATTGCCTTCTTAATAACATCTTACTATACACCGTTGAGCTTAAGGAGCGGAATATGAAAGAAACTGCTAAAAAAAATTCTAAATTCATGCAACCAATGAAAATTTCTGAAGAATTGGCTGCAGTCGTAGGGAAAGGCCCGATGCCAAGAACAGAAGTAACTAAAAAAATCTGGGCTTACATCAAAAAACACAATCGCCAAGATCCAAAAAATAAGCGCAATATTATTCCAGATGAAAAATTAGAAAAAGTATTTGGAACAGGTAAAAAAGCTGTTAATATGTTTGAAATGACTAAGTTACTAAACAACCACATGTCATAATTCATCTTATAAATTTAGGTTTAAAAGCACATAAGTCTTCTTATGTGCTTTTTTTTATGATAGTTGTTATTTTTCTAGCGGGAGGAAAAAGTACCCGCATGCAAAATCCCACTTTGAAACCATTTCTAAATTTGGGGTTGAAAAAAGTTTTCGAATATAGTTTGGAACTTTTTTTGCAACATCATAAAATTAAAAATATCGTAGTAGTAGCCGATCAAAAATATCATTTTTATTTTTCATCTCTATCGAAAAAAATCCAATTCGCCGAACCTGGCCAAGAGCGAATTTTTTCTGTTGCAAACGGAATCGAAAAAATCAAAGACACCCTTTCTACACACATCATGGTTCATGATGCCGCAAGGCCTTTTGTCTCTTGGAGCGATTTAAACAGTCTGATCGAGCATTCATTCTACTGCGATGGAATCGGTCTTGCTGAAACTATCACATCGACTTTAAAACGGACTCAAGGATCAAAAATTAATTTTACAGTCAATCGAGATGAATACGTATTAATGCAGACCCCCCAGATATTAAAAAAAAATGTATTCCTTGAAGGGATTCAAATCGCTCTTTCTTCAAAAAATCGCATTACAGATGATCTTCAACTTTTAGAGCTTATCGATAAATCAGCAGAAATTTTAATCGGATCTCCGTATAATTTTAAGCTGACTTACCCTAAAGATCTCCTATATGCGGAGTTCTTGCTTAAAAGTGGAATCAATCTTCAAGCATGACTAGATATAAATGTATAGTTTCGTATGACGGAACAAATTATTCAGGATTTCAAATTCAAAAAAATTCCCTGACTATTCAACAAGTACTTCAAGAAGTTTTTGAGAAAAGATTTCAACAAAGAATCGAAATTACAGGAGCATCCCGAACGGATTCTGGGGTTCATGCCCTTGGTCAAGTCATACATTTTGATATTGAGTCGATTCAAAATGCTGAAAAATTCATTTATCAAATTAACTGCATGCTTCCTAAAGATATTCGCATTTTATCAATTGAAAAAATGCCAGAAAATTTCCACAGTAGGTACTTGGCCGAAAAAAAAACTTATTATTATTTCATTACTACAGCTCCTCACCAATCCCCTTTTCAATACAAATATCAAGTTGTCTTACCTAGCAATCTCGATATCAAGAAAATGGAGGAGGGAGCTCAATATTTTTTAGGGACTCATGATTTTAGAGCATTTGCCCATCAATCAGACGTAGGGTGTGCTAAGAACAAACCTATCAAAACAATCATCCGTTTCGATTTTATCAAAACTGAAGATGGTTATAGAATTGAGATAGAAGGGGATGGGTTTTTACATAAAATGGTAAGAAATATGATTGGAACGTTAGTGGACGTTGGATTGAATAAAATTTCCCCTTTAGAAATCGACACTATTTTGAAATCTTGTGATCGAAAATTAGCAGGGCAAACAGCCCCTGCTCACGGTCTTTTTCTTGCTAAGATCAGTTATAGAAATTCTTCTTCTAAAGAAACATAAAATTTTGTATCCTTTGGCACTAAATCAAAGCCGATGTGGCGGAATGGCAGACGCGACAGACTCAAACTCTGTTCTTAGCAATAGGGTGCTGGTTCGACTCCAGTCATCGGCA
>JACCDV011052094.1_pt1 | contig 11288 bp, 10 predicted proteins | sample 7446131 | NCBI WGS metagenome assembly JACCDV01 (sample SAMN15323448, study PRJNA562643) | freshwater metagenome | isolation source: river surface water | place: USA:Blue River Watershed | collected 2017-08-17
GGTATGAAACTCTTGATGCGTCGTGCTTTAGAGAAGACTATGGAAGGCGATTTCGAAACCGACTCCATGCGCTATAAAGCCACTGAGCGTTATCAGGTGGGTTGGACTGACTGGCGTTCTATGTACGGAACTCCTGGAGTTTAATGTAGTAAAGGTGGTTGGGGTAAAACCCAATCACCTCTTTTAATTTAATGTCTATGCTTTTCAAGGAGAAAGACAATGCCTCAATTTTCTGATGATTTATTTCTAGGTGCTGCCCAGACTTACATGGGTGTGAACACTAATGCCAACTTGCAAGACCCTTCAGCTATGGATCTTGGTGTTGGTCCTCTAGGTCGTATTTATGTTTGGGATACTGTTCCTGCTGCTAAAGTAACGAACAATATCGCTACTGCTTCTGCTTACACAAGCACAATCACTTTGACTGCTGGTACTAGCGTGACTTCTGTGATCAATACACAAGGTCAAACAGTATTACAATTAGACGTACCTCGTGCTGTTGCTGTGACTATCGGCGCTGGCACAATCACTAATCGTAACGTAACCATCACTGGCTACGACTACTACGGTCAAGCGATGAGCGAAGTAATCGCTACTGGTACAACTCAGTCAACAACTGTGAACGGTAAGAAAGCATTCTTCCAAGTTCTTTCTGCTAGCGTTTCTGGTGCTGTAGGTGCAACAATCGCTCTCGGTACTACTGATATCCTAGGTGCTCCAGTTCGCATTTCTAACGCAGTTTACGTTGGAACTGTTGGTTGGGATAGCACTTTGGCTCGTGACGCTGGCACATTCGTAGCTGCGGTGACTTCTACTGCTACTACAACTACTGGTGACGTACGTGGAACTTATGTTCCTTCAAGCGCAACCGATGGTGCTAAACGTCTAGTAATGGGTATCTTGCTACCAGCTTTGGCTTGTGGTCCGAACTCAACACGTGCTGGCGCTCTTGGTGTTAACCAAAACTTAGCATCTTAATAGGAGACCATCATGGGTCAATTCAAACCAGTACCAAAGATGAAAACAACTGAGCCATCTGTTGAGCTAAAGCTCAAAAAAGGTGGTAAAGTTAAGATGATGAACGGTGGTGCTTCACCTATGGTTGCGCCTGCTATGCCTTCTCGTCGTCGCATGCCTGCTCGTGCTGCAGTTCCAGCTCGTCAGACTCCAGTTCTATTGCGTAAACACGGTGGTGAAACTCTAAAAGAGATTGAAGCACACGAGCGTAATGAAGAGAGCGAGATCAAGCGAGTAAAAGGCGAGCTCAAAAAGCATGAGTCAATGAAAGCTAGCAAAGCTCATCAAGGCTTGAAAAATGGTGGCTCACCTGCTCCTAAAGCTGGTCCGAATGTTATGGGTGGTTTGGCTGGCGGTCTCGAGGCAACTCGCACTGACAAGTCAAAAACTACTGGTGGTGTTCGTTCTCCTGGCTACAAGAACGGTGGCGCTCTTAACAAAAAGGGCATGGCTCTAGCTAATAAATACCAAACCAAAATTAACGATGCTTCTAAAACGAAGACCGTTAAAGGTAATATGGGTATCGAAGGCGCAGGCTACAAAGCTGGTGGCAAACTCAAAAAGTATGCTTCTGGTGGTCTAGCTGCTAAGGGAATGGCTATCGCCAAGAAATACGAGACTAAGATCAACGACGCTTCTTCAAACAAGAAGACTAAGGGATCTACTGGTAGTCTTGAAGGCTCTAAGTTCAAAGATGGTGGACACGCAACGATGTCTTGCAAGGCTGAAGGCGGTTTCACTGCGATGAAAAAGATGCAAAAGTGCTAAATTGGTCGGGAGCTTCGGCTCCCACCTTTTAATTGAGGATAGACATGAAAGTACAAATCGTTTCTAAGACTGGCACAGGCTCTAGTGATAGCATCGTGATGAACACCAACGCTACGCCATTTAATGTTGGCTTCGGCGTAATTGTTTCTGGCACTGTTAACTATACTGTTCAGCACACTTTTGATGATCCAGCAACTGGATTTTCAACTTGGTTTAGCCATCCTACGATCGCTTCTCAAGCGTCAAATGCTGATGGTAACTATGCATTCCCTGTGACTGGTATCAAAGTTCTTGTGAACTCAGGTTCAGGAACAGCAACATTGAAATTAGTTCAAGCAGGTATTGCGTAATGGGATTAGTCGGATACACTGACGTTGCGAATCAGGCAAACACTAGTGACGGTTTTGCTAGTGGCACTGGCGCACAAAACATCGTCGGTGGAACTGACTTCGGACTTGACGTAGGTGATACTGGCGTAGTTGATTTATATGGTGCTACACCTGTAGATACATTTTATATCGCTGACGAAACTGATCCTGGATACGTTCTTCAGGAAGACGACAGCAAAATCGTTCTGGAGGCAGCGTAATGGCTGATCAAAAAATATCCGCAATGCCGTCAGCTTCAACGCTAGACGGAACTGAGTTAGTACCGCTCGTTCAAGGTGGCGCTAACGTAAAATCAACACTTTCAAATCTGAAAGCGTTCAACGCAAACTATGGTGCGTTCAGTAGTAGCACTGATCAATCAGGTAGCATTTCTTCTGGAACTGCAATGACTTTTTCAAGCACCGATATTCCTGGTGGTGTGACGCTAGCTAGCGGTTCAAGATTGACTGTTCCTGTTGATGGTATTTATAACCTTCAATTCAGTGCTCAGTTTAGGAACGTTGAAAACACACAAGAAGATGTTACGATTTGGTTCAGAATTAATGGTACTGATGTTGCCGACTCAGGAACTCAAATCACTATTCCTGCTAGAAAAAGCTCAAACATCTACGGTTATGGTGTAGCTTCTTGGAATATTTTTCTAGATATGAACGCAAGCCAATATGTTGAAATCATATGGTTACCTACAATTGCTTCTTTGACACTTGAGCATTTGCCTGCGAGTTTGTCACCTGCTTATCCAGCGATTCCGTCAATTATCGCTACAATCTCTCAGGTGGAATAATATGCCATTGATCAAGTCTAAATCTAAAGAAGCGTTCAACAAGAACATTTCAACTGAGGTTAAGGCTGGGAAACCTGTTAAGCAGGCAGTGGCGATCGCTTACGATGTTAAACGTAGCGCAAAGAAAGATGGTGGTGGACTCTACGCAAATATCCACGCCAAACGTGAAAGAATTGCAGCAGGTTCTGGTGAGCGTATGCGCAAGCCAGGAGAAAAAGGCGCACCTACTGCTCAGAATTTTAAAGACGCAGAAAAAACTGCGAAAAAGACTGGTGGTAAGGTATCATTGTCAGTAGGACGTGGTGAGAAATTACCAGTAAGTCAAGGTGCGGGACTGACTGCCAAAGGCAGAGCAAAGGTGAACAGAGCTACGGGAAGTAACTTAAAAGCGCCAGCCCCAAGCCCAAAAACTGAAAAAGATGAAGGTCGTAAGAAATCATTCTGTGCTAGAATGAGCGGTGTTGTAAAGAATGCAAAAGGCGATGCACCTCGTGCAAAGGCTTCGCTCAAACGGTGGAAATGTCCAGGATGGTGAAATGGCTACAAGCGGAACAGTTGGACAAACAGTTGTAACAGTCCAAAACCTTATTGACAGCGGTGCTCGACGAGCAGGGAAACTTGCCGAAGAGTTGACCGTTGAACAAGTTCAGGCTGCAAAGCAGTCCCTCTACTATGTTTTATCAAACCTAGTGAACATCGGTATTCAGTACTGGTGTATTGATCACTTGGTCGTAGGTTTGTTACCCGATAAGAAAAATTATTACCTACCAGTCGGTACTGTTGACGTTCTAAACGCTAACTATCGTACGTTGACTAGTGTAACGACTGGCGCAAACAGCTCTTCTGGTGTGACTTTGAACGCATTTGACGGTGTTGGCGACAGCATTTGTCAATTGAGCAACAACACTGGCACTATCGGAATCAACAACGGTAGCGGAAACGCTGTCGAAATTAATACGATCGGCATTCTACCAGCGATGTCTGGATCCGTGACTGTCAACATTCAATACTCTCAAGACGGTTCAACTTGGACTACGCTCTACTCTCCTGGAGCGACTACTTGGACGTCTCGTGAGTGGATTTATTATGATTTGCAACCTACTGAGACCGCACCTTATTGGAGAATTCAGCAAACCGCTGGTGCGAATATGGGTTTCTATCAGGTCGTATTCGGAACCATGCCGATGGCTATCAACATGGCTCGTATGAATCGTGATGATTATTCATCTTTACCTAACAGGCAGTTTGGCGCTGAGCGTCCACTGCAATACTGGTTTGACCGTACGATTCCTCAGCCAAATATGCAACTTTGGCCAGTTCCAAATAGTATTCAACCACAACTTGAACTCTGGGTTAGTCGTCAGATTCAAGACGTGGGTGAATTGAGCGGAGAAATTGAAATACCTCAACGCTGGTATTTAGCTATCCAGAATATGCTTGCGCATCAGATGGCGATGGAGCTTCCAGGAGTTGAAGCTGGTAGAATTGCCTACTGCGAACAGCAAGCCGAGAAATATTGGGCGATGGCTGAACAAGAAGAGCGTGATAAGTCTCCGATTTACTATGCACCAAACATTAGTTATTACACAAGATAAATATGCCAAAGTGGTTAGAAACTACAGGAAACACGGTCTTGTCGATCGCTATATGCGACCGTTGCAAGATGAAACGTGCTTACTCTGAGATTCGACCCGATGGTAACATTCCTGGAATCAGAGTTTGTGGTCAGGGGTGTTCAGATCAATTTGATCCGTATCGTTTACCTGCTCGTCAGCCAGAAAGAATCTCTTTGAGATTTCCTCGTCCTGACGCAGATATTGCTGAGCAACAAGACGCAATTACGACTGATCCGAATATCGTGAACAATCCTAATCAGTCAATTCCACCAATTACTGCAGGTGAGTTCGGTATTGCACCAGAGACTTCTGAAGACGATATTGACGGCAACCTCGACAACTTGAGTCCTTAAACATGGCAAACGTAAGAATATCACAACTACCTGCAGCGCCTAGTGCAATCACTGGTGCTGAACTTGTTCCTATCGTTCAAAACGGTCAAACAGTTCAAACGACCGTCAGCTCGATTACGAATAGTCCAAGTTTGACCCAGACTTTCTTGACTGTTACCAATCAACCGACACTGCCGAACTCTCGTTATTTCGCTGTCGGCACTGGTTTAGGTTTGAGCGACGGTGGTGCGCAATCATCACTTCAGCTCACATTGAACGGAACTTCTGGCTCTTTAGAGTTGGTCGGAACAGGTATCATCGCTAAAACTGCTGCGAATACCGTCGCTGCACGCACGATCACTGTTGGTTCAGGGCTAAGCATCACTAATGGTAATGGAGTTGCTGGAAACCCTGCAATCTCTGTTACAGGGCTACTTGCTGCGTTGGCTGCAACTAGCGGAACAGGTTTGCTTGGAGTTGTCGGTGGAACCACGATTTCAAACATTACGATTGCAGGCACTGCGAATCAAATTTCAGTCGCTAACGGTGATACCGCTCCCGTTATCGGTTTAGCTTCTAACCCAATCGTTCCTGGAACTGCGGGAATGGTCGTTCCGACTGGCGCTTCGGCTCAGCGTTCAGTTTCTCCTTCTAACGGAACTGTTCGCTACAATACAGACACTAATCGTTTTGAATTTTATCAAAACGGTGCTTGGACGAATATTGGTACTGGTGACGGAACGGTCACATTGGTTTCTGGCGTAGGTGGTGAGATTGACGTCACAAACGGTTCAACCACACCGCTTATCTCAATCGCTGACGATGCGAATCTTCCTGGAACTGGAGCTGTCAACCTTCCAAAAGGAACGACGATCCAAAGACCTATTTCACCTGCGAACGGTGATTTGCGCTACAACACTGACACAGGAACCTTTGAAGGTTATGCGAACAGTAATTGGGGTGCGATTGTAACAGGTTCAGGTGTTACGTCAGTTGCGACAGGTAATGGTTTACAAGGTGGTCCGATCACTTCAACAGGAACCATCTCAATCGACACAACGATTGTTGCAACACTAACTGATGGTCAAACGCTAACGAACAAGACTATCTCTGGTTCTTCAAATACACTCAGCAACATCGCAAACAGCTCATTGACCAACAGCTCAGTGACTTATAACGGTGTTACGGTTGCACTAGGTGCCTCAGGAACGATTACTGCAAGCACCACTGCTGCGTTGACAGCAGGAACTGGTCTTCAGCTTGATTCAGGGTCTACTTTCAACGGTTCAGCTGCAAGAACAATCAGTATTGACAGCACCGTAGCAACCTTGACTGGAACTCAAACATTGACTAACAAGTCAATCAGCGGTTCAACTAATACGCTTTCAAACATCCCGAACTCAGCGTTGACCAACAGCTCGATAGTTCTAGGAACGACTACGATTGCGTTGGGTGCGACTTCTCTAGCGCCTGCTGGTTTGACTTCTGTGACAGTGACTCAGAACCCGACATCAGATTTTCAGTTAGCTACGAAACAGTATGTTGACGGTTTGGTTTCATCAGGCATCACCTACCATACGCCAGTCAAATATGAAGTTCCAGATAGCACTGGAAACCTAAACGCAACATATAACCAACCAGGAGGTCCAGGAGTTGGAGTAGGCGCTACGCTTACTAATGCTGGAACCCTAGCAGCGTTTGCGCCTGATGGTCCTACTGCTTCTCCTGGTGATCGTATCCTTGTTTATAATCAGACTAATCAATTTGAGAACGGTATTTATACGGTCACGACTGTGGGTGATGGCTCAACTGCGTGGGTTTTAACTCGTGCAACTGACGCTGATACATACGGTCTTAAGAGTCCAACTAGTCTCGGTAATGGTGACGCATTCTTTGTCACTAGCGGATTGACAGGAGCTGGTGAAACTTACGTCTGCAATACTGCTGGTACGATTGTGTTCGGCACTACTGCAATCACTTTTGCTCAGGTTAGTGATTCAACACTTTATACCGCTGGCACTGGTTTGACTTTGACTGGAACTCAGTTCAGCATCAGCAACACTGCAGTTTCTGCCAACAGCTACGGTTCAGCTAGCTCTGTAGGAACCTTTACCGTCAACGCTCAGGGTCAATTGACTGCTGCAGCTAGCACAGCGATAGCTATCAACGGTAATCAGATTACGTCAGGAACTGTCGGTGTTAGCTACGGTGGCACTGGACTTTCTAGCTACACTACTGGTGACTTGCTCTATGCGTCAGGTGCAACTGCGCTTTCAAAACTAGCGATTGGAACCAGCACATACATCATGACTTCAACTGGTTCTGCACCGCAATGGTCAGATCCGAGCAGCATGACTATTGGTAATGCGACCAACGTAGCAGTTGCGACTGGTTCAGCAACAACCAACTATTTAGCATTTGTAACAGCCACAACAGGCAATTTACCTGTTTTAACTAATACGGGTTTGACTTATAATTCTTCTACCAATGCGATCACTGGTGGAATAACTGGAGGAACTTTCTAATGGCGGCAACAGGATACACCCCGATTCAGCTGTATTACAGCACTACAGCTTCACAAATTCCACTCGCTGCGAATCTTGCCAACGGTGAATTAGCTATCAACATTACTGATGGTAAAATTTACTACAAGAACAACTCTGGCGTGGTTACGCTGTTCGGTTCCACTGGTGACGTTTCAACTATCTCTTTCGGTACGACTGGTTTAACACCTTCGACTGCGACTGGTGGTGCAATTACTGTTGCAGGAACATTGGTGACTGCTAACGGTGGTACAGGCTTGAACTCGTTTACTTCTGGCGATCTTATGTATTACTCCAGCGGTACTTCGATGACTAAGTTAGGTATCGGTACGAACGGTCAAATCCTTACTTCTACAGGAACTGCACCTCAGTGGTCAACTTTGAGTGGTGTTGCTGTTACAACTTTCTCTGCTGGGACAACAGGCTTAACACCATCGAGCGCAACGTCTGGTGCGATTACTCTTGCGGGAACCTTAGTTGTTTCTAACGGTGGAACAGGCTTGACTAGTTTGACTGCTGGTTATATTCCATTTGGTGCTGGTACAAGTGCTTTTGGCAACTCAGCTAACTTGTTCTGGGACAATACTAATACAAGATTAGGTATTGGAACTGCGAGCCCAAGCTATGCTGTTGATATCACAACTAGCGCAACATCAGCATATCTAAGCACCACCAACGGAACTGTTCAAGCAGTCTATGGCACTTCTAATGGTGCATCCGCTGGCTTGTTAGGAACTTTTACAAACCATCCTCAAGTGTTTTGGACTAACAACGCAGAGCGTATGCGTATCACTGCTGCTGGTGATGTGGGTATTGGAACAAGTAGTCCTTCTAACTTACTTCATGTTTCTCAAGCATCTAGCGATTTTCAAATTAGAGTAACAGGCACATCTGCTGGAAATGCTGGCTCTTTAAGAGCATATAACGATGGCGGTCAAGCTACTGGTTTTGGAACAACTGGTTCTACAAACTCAGGCTATGGTGCAAATTTAGGTTTTATGGGAACTATTACAAACATCCCGCAAATCTTTTTGACCAATAACACAGAGCGTATGCGTATCACTAGCGCTGGCTCCGTTGGTATCGGAATCACTACGCCAACAGCAATGCTTCACACTGCTGGTTCAAGCTCAGTTGCTGCGTTTGAGACTCCGAACATCATTGAAGTTAGCACTGTAACAGCCACTGCTGCAACAGGCACAATCAACTACGACATCACGACTCAGTCTGTGTTGTATTATACAAGCAATGCGTCAGGCAACTTCACAATCAACTTCCGTGGCTCTTCAGGAACCTCATTGAACACGATCATGGCGACTGGTGACACCTTCACTGTGACCTTCTTGAACACGAACGGTTCAACTGCCTACTACAACTCTGCAGTTCAGATTGACGGTTCTTCAGTGACTCCGAAGTGGCAAGGTGGAACAGCGCCTAGTTCTGGTAATGCGAGTTCTATTGACGCATATACTTACGCTATTACAAAAACAGGGTCAGCAGCATTTACAGTGTTGGCTTCACAAACTAGATTTGCCTAAGGATTAGACGATGCCGATTCTATCGAACATTGGAGCAGCTTGCGCAGCAGCCTTCGGGATGTTTGGTGGTCCTAGCGCTGTTTCTGCTAGTTGCCTAGTTGTTGCTGGTGGTGGCGGTGGCGGTTGCCCATCAGGCGGTGGTGGAGGAGGTGGCGGTGCTGGTGGTTTTAGAACAGCTTCTCTCACTCTAAATACAACTCAGTCTTACGTTGTAACTGTAGGTGCTGGTGGTGCTGGAGCTTCTGCTAGTAGCTCTTTAAATGGAGTTGCTGGTTCAAACTCTATTTTTGATACGGTCACATCGACTGGCGGTGGCTTTGGTGCTGGTTATACAACAGGAAATGCTGGTAATGGTGGTAGCGGTGGTTCTGGCGGTGGTTCTGCTGGTAATAACCCAACTACTTCTGGTGGTGCTGGTAATACACCTTCTACAAGTCCTTCTCAAGGTAATAATGGTGGCGGTGCAGGAAGTATCGCAAACGGTACTGGTGGTGGCGGTGGAGGTGGTGCGGGAGCATCTGGTTCTACTGCGACTACAAGTGCTGGTGCAAACGGTGGTAACGGAACAGCAAATTCAATTTCAGGCTCATCTGTAACATACGCTGGAGGTGGTGGCGGTGGTGCGGACACACGTTCATCATCAACTGTCGGTACAGGTGGAACAGGTGGTGGCGGTAATGGTGGTGGTTCATCATCTGCTGTCGCAGGAACCGCTAACTTAGGTGGCGGTGGCGGTGGGGGTCAAACTAATGGTAGCGGAAATGGTCAAGCAGGTGCCAACGGTGGTTCTGGCGTAGTTATCGTTTCTTATCCTGCTCCTCAAAAATTCTCAGGTGGTGTTGTCACACTCGTTGGTGGCAACGTCATTCATACATTCACAACTTCTGGAACTCTTGGTCCGATTACAACGCTTTCTGCTAGCTACTTGATCGTTGCTGGAGGTGGTGGCGGTGGTTGTGATAACGCAGGTGGTGGCGGTGCTGGCGGTTTGTTGACTAGCACAGGCTTAACGATTGACCCAAATTCAACTTATCTTGTAACTGTTGGCGCTGGTGGCGCTGGTTCAACCAGTGGCTCTGCTAGAGGTGTTAATGGTGGAAACTCAACATTTAGCATGGTTTCTACAGCCTCTGTTGGCGGTGGTGGCGGTGGTTCTGACAGCTCAGGTTTCAGAACAGGTGCAAGTGGTGGATCTGGTGGCGGTGGAACAGGTAACGACAACTCTGCTGGAGGATCTGGAACAGCTGGTCAAGGTAATGCTGGTGGTAACGGTTATTTCGTTTCTCAAAATCCTTCTCTAGGTGGTGGCGGTGGTGGTGCAGGTGCAGTTGGTAACAACGGCAATACTGGTGGGAATAATGCTGGTGGCAATGGTGGTGTCGGTTTAGTTTCAACTTTGTTATCAACTTCAGCAGCTTCTTCCGCATCAGTTGGTCAAGTCGTATCTTCATCTGTTTATTTTGCTGGTGGTGGCGGTGGTGGTAACCAAAACGGTGCTTCAACTGTAGCTACTGGTGGTTTAGGTGGCGGTGGAAACGGTGGTTGCACGCCAACTAACACTCCTCCTACTAATGCAACCGCAAACACTGGCGGTGGTGGAGGCGGTGGTTTGAACTCAGGTAGAGCTGGTTCAAACGGTGGTTCAGGTGTAGTGATTATCTCTTATGCTGGCGCTCAGCAGATGGCTGGCGGTCAAGTTATCACTGATGGTGCGAACACAATTCATATTTTCAAAAGCACTGGTTATTTGTCTCCATTGAAGTATTCAACAGGCTCATTGAGATTCCGTGGAAGCGCATCTGCTTATTTGAGTAGAACCCCAAGAGTTGCAGGTAATAGAAAAACTTGGACAATCTCAACTTGGATTAAGCGTGGAAGATTGTCAAACGATTATCAGCGAATTTTTTCTGCGAGAGGAAACGCTGGTGAGCTTACAGAGTCAGTTTGGAATAATGACGGTGGTACACAAGACTGCTTAGTTATTGAAAACTTTACTGGTGGAGTTCAATCACGTTTGGTGTCAAGTGCAGTTTACAGAGACCCTGCAGCTTGGTACCACATTGTTTATGCTTATGACACAACTCAAGCAACAAGTACCGAGCGTGTTAAAGTTTATGTGAACGGAACTCAGATCACTTTCCAAAGCGGAAGTTATCCTGCTCAAAACGTAGACACTTACATGAACAGCACACAAGCTATGCGTATCGGAAACGGATTTGATTACGCAGTTCCGTTTGATGGTGAAATGACCGAATTCTATCTAATTGACGGTCAACAACTACCTCCGACAGCTTTCGGCAC
>JACCDV010621796.1_pt1 | contig 11285 bp, 9 predicted proteins | sample 7446131 | NCBI WGS metagenome assembly JACCDV01 (sample SAMN15323448, study PRJNA562643) | freshwater metagenome | isolation source: river surface water | place: USA:Blue River Watershed | collected 2017-08-17
GTGATTGTGTAGGTTGCTACTCGCCCTGCACTTGTCGGGTGGCGGAATGAGATTGTCTGTGATTTGTTGTTTGTGTATTCGCCATTTAGAACTGGGACTACAACCTTTCCAGAGGCATTAGTGGTTGCTGGTCTGGATGAGTAACCAACAGGCCAGAACTGGCACCTGGTTTCTGTAGCGCCTGGAAAGAGCGTGATTGATCCCGATACGCAGTTATCGGCTAAGTCCTCGTATTGCAGTGTTACGCCAGGAATCGGAAGGTTTGTGTCTTCATCGATAACCGTAAAGTTCACCGCGCGCTGCTGTGGCAGTGTCAGGTTCACAACGGCATCTTGATTGATCGTTAACTTGCCGGAAGCTCTCAGCCCCCAAGGAATTGGTGGAGTTGTCATACGGCCTTTGGCGGCATCTCGCGTCATGCCAATGAATAGCTCGCCTGGGGTTCCGTTAGAAACCTGAAGCACGTACTCGCCCGAGAGGTTTGTATAGGTGATCAGTGCATTCGAGTCATCAAGCCCTGGGACAGCTCCCTCGGCCAACCACCTAACCGGAGCCCCTGCAACTGGAGTTACGCCGTCGCTCATGAATACCTTGCCAGTCAAAAACGGCAGGTTGCTGGTCCAGGTTATAAACACTGGTGAGTTAACCCAGGCGGTAGTTTGAGCATCTCGAATTGCGCGAACCCTGAAGCAATAGAACTGAGCTTCCTCGAGATTGAAAACTGGAAGAGCGGTTAGACCAGGGCCGATGTAAGCGTGGTGTTGGAAAGTGCCTCGACATCCATTCGGACCAACCGAAACCTGAATCTCTTGCTCGTAATCACCAATGGCGGTGTCATCCCAGTCGAGCCTTGCGCGGTCTGTGTAAAGGGCAGAACCAACGTGGTTGGTAAGCGCTCCACTCAAAGCAGTTGTTTCGCTTGCGCAAGAGCTCACCATCGCCGACACATTTAGGTGACCACCTGTCACCACCTTTCCACTGAGGCTCGGGTTAGAAACGGCCGTGGCCTTTAGCTTCTCGACAGCCTGCTGAGCGGTAATGCCACGGTAGCTGGAGAGGCAAAGTGCGATCGCACCAGTAACGTGCGGTGCAGCCATCGAGGTACCCGAAAGCATGTCGTAGCCGCCAGGAACTGTAGACAAAACATTGGTTCCTGGCGCTGCAATATCGACAGCGGTGGCTGAGTAGTTTGAGTAGCCGGCAAGGTTACCGTTCTGCCCGATAGCGGCTACCGATACAACACAGTCAAATGGTCTGTGTGGTGTGGTGCAGTCATACTCAGCTGGGTACTGACTAAAGGAATCAAGGTTTTGACCATCATTACCTGCGGCTGCCACAAACAAGATTCCAGCATCGCCACCTCGCTTGATGGCATCTTCGAGTGCCTTCGAATAACCGGTTCCACCCCAAGAGTTATTGGAGGCAATGATGTCCAAGCCCTTTTTGGTTCGAAGCATGGTCACGTAGTCGATAGCTCGAATTGCATCAACCGTTGTTGAAGCGCCCTGCTGGTTGGCGATCTTTGCCGAGATCAAATTCACATTCCAAGTGACACCAGCAACACCAACTCCATTACCACCGACAGCACCAATAGTTCCCGCAACGTGAGTTCCGTGAGGATGCTCCCCTGCATCGAATACAGATCCATCGCCATTTAGAAAGTCATAGCCATTGATGTCATCAACAAATCCATTGGCATCATCATCAATACCATTGCCAGCAATCTCACCTGAGTTAATCCAAATGTTTGCAGCGAGATCTGGGTGAGTGACATCAATACCAGAGTCAATCACTGCGACATAAACAGCCTTCGATCCGGTGTAACCATTTGCCCAAGCACCTGAGGCATTGGCTCCAAAGGAGCTTGAGGCTGAGGTTCCGAGTAGGCCCCAGGTTTCTTCTGAGACAACGTTTGGGTCATTCGAAGTGTCTTGAATCTCAACCAAGTAGTTAGGCTCAGCAAACTCGACGTTTTCCTGCTTGGCCAGGGTCTCAAGTTGAGCAGTATGACTAACAAAAGGGTCAAGAGTTATTTCGTATAGACCTGGGCTATTTTCACCAACCGCCTCAGCATCCCAATAACCAAGGGATGATAGGTAGTCGACTCCATCAACCTCGCCCTTGAGCTGCACGAGCGCAGACCCCTCGGCAGAGCCCGCTATCGGTGCCGCATGTGAGGGCACTCCACCCACCAAAGTAGCCACCAAGCTAACTGATGCAGCAATAGTTAGATTTCTGAGTGCTGAGCCAAGCATCGAACCCCCTATGTCAGTTCAAAAGCTACTCCTCGATAGCGACTTTTTGGAGTGGAGTCTTTGGGGGACAGAACTGAAGAACCAGGGTCTGGAGCGAAGTGTCGAGCTTCCCACTTGGCATTCGGCTGCGCGTGTTTCTATCCTCGAAGTTTGCATTTTCTAGCCGATTGCAATCCGACTTTTCGTAAGTTCCTCTAATAGATGACCCCGAATTAAAAGTGCGGTGCGCTACCAATTGCGCCAGGTCGGCTTGTTGCCCAGAAAGTTTATAGGGCTTTCCCGACTCGGGCCACACGCCTTATTTCTAGGGCCTTCTAGGCCTGCGAGCGCCGGTTGCAAATCCTCGGTGTTTAGTTGTGTGGAGACAGATTAACAGGTAGGTGTGACGTGTTGTGCTACCACGTGCTACCAGCGTTTCGCTGCCTGTCATCCATGTTGATTACACTGAGCCGTTTCACTATTCTTTGGAAAAAGGGGGATTAGTGCGCTTATTCAAGCTGTCTGCTGGCCTAGGGCTGGTTCTAAGTCTTGTAGCAACTCCGATTACCCCCGCAGGGGCTAAAGAACAGCGTTATGCCCTAAACGCATTCTCTACCTCAAAGAGTAAGGTCCTTAACGCCAATCAGCGGTCGCAGGTCACAGGCCTAGTCACAGGCTCCATGCACCGCGCGGCTAAACAAATTAGGTGCGTCGGTTTTTACCATTCAATCTTTGGCGTTACTGGAATGAAGTTGGCCAGCGACAGGGCTGTTGCTGCATGCGGTTTTGCAAAGAAAGTTAGGCCAGAGCTGAATACGCTGGTGCAACTTCAAATGACCTCTCAACGCGCAGTTCATGCGCGCGTGTCTCTTCTGCTTGAACTGCCAAAAGACGGTGAGGTTGACCCAGCACCTTCAGTGCCTATCCCCTCTCCTGTGCTCACGCCCACGACAAAAAGTGCACAAGCCTTGCCTGCCAGCACAGTGTCCTTGAGAGACTGGGCGAGCCCCTCCATCTTCGACCTGAACGTTGACAAGGTTCTGAAATTTAACCTGAGCTTAGATTCCGATGGGTTTATAGATACCCCAAAGATTTGGGCCACCTTTGAAGAGCCTTACACCAGCTGGGAGATTCCCGCACAATTTGCGACTATTCAAGCCTCCGTTTCACCAGTTTCGGTATCGGATAGTCGAAAAGTATTCCAAGTTGTCTTACCCGTTGATGCCAGACAGGCCATCGGGACCTGGAAGTGGAATATCGCACCAATCACGGCAATGGGCAATGAGATTGGTGTGCTAGCCCTAAGTGTTAAAAACTCCACATTTGAATTCAAGAGAAGTTCTTTTGGTTCGGAGACAGCTAAGTCGATTGTCGTTGGGTCCGCTATCTCATACGAAAGCTTCAAGAGTGAGAGGCATCAACTGTTTCCCTGGGAGGGCAGAAATGTAGTTCTCCTGATCAAGACAACCACATTGTCTCCAGCTGTAATGGGGCGAATTCTCTTTAGTTTAGATAAAGCGTTCGATTCCTATGAGTCAATCACTCAGTATTCGCCGTCGAAAGCCAGAGTTCATAACAACAAGTTATCCATTGCCGTGCTTGCATCTAATGATGTCGGCTGTGGAGCAGCATGCGGTTACTTGGGCGCTACTGGAATTGAGATAAGCCAGCCCCTATTCAATAGGCTCTACAACGGAGTTGAACGCTTTGACCAATACGACCAAGCGCTGTTCTACGAACTCGGGCGCAATTTCTGGGACTACGCAGGCTTTCAAAAGGTTCTCACTGTTGGGGGCAGGGGAACTTGGGACTCTGACCCGTTTTGGGATGTTTCAACAACGGGATTTGCCTGCTACATGCGTGCCGTCACAGTAGAACTGAATCAAATTCCAATGCTCCCGTGGGATGGGGACAACAAGAGTTGGCAATCGTTTCTAGCGGAAACCAGGCGTCTTGTTACGCTTCACGCTGCCAGCTCCACCTCAAATTTTGGAAATACATTTCAGGCGAAAAAGCCTCCATACACTGGCAAGCTTGGGGCCACTGATTTTTGGGCATCCGTAATGCTTTACTTTTCTGAAGGTAAGGATGCGGTTGCGTTTAATCGCACCTTTTTTCAAACTCTCAAGGCTCAACGAACCCCGAGTTCCACTGCGGAAGTTGTTCAAAACTTTGTGAAAGCGCTATCTGCAGCTTCGGGTAAAGACATTTCTAGTGTGTTTTTCGACGAGCTGAAATTCGGGGATTCACTCTCTCTGAAGTAATGAATCATTCACGGGTCTGCTTAGACGCCGAACGAATCAACACCCTAGCTGCTTGACTTTTTTCTAGGGACTTTGGGTCTTGCAAATCCTCGGTTTTTCGCTTTCGGAAGCGACATAAAGAGATGCATGTAAAGCATTGTGTTACCGCAAGCTGACAAAAGTCCGCCCTGGGCAGGTTTGCATTGGATTGCATAGACTGTGTCTGACTTGGCACACAAGGCACATGGGGGAAATGTGAAGACTCTAATTCGTATCGTCGTCGTGGGCTTCATCATGACATTGTTGGTACCAGCAAGTGCAAGCGTCTTCACGGGCGGCCTGCTTCAAGCCGATATGACCTTGACGAAAGCCAACAGTCCTTACCAAATTACTGAGCCAATTCAGATTCCTGAGGGCGTGACGCTCACCGTAGAGGCAGGAGTCGAGATTTTCTCCAACTCAGGCAAAGAGCTCTTTTACATCAATGGAAATGTCAAAGTTCTTGGTTCTGCGACAGAGCCTGTAAGGATTACGAGCAAGGGAACAGTCTTCTACCCTAAGAATGCCCGCACCGCACGCATAGAAGTTCGTTACGCAGCTATTGACGGTCAAGGCAGTGGTTCGCTAGTAGCCCCAACGGGCTATAGTCAAAATGCGCATTACACATTCTCTGACTCTGATTTCACCAATTTCGGTGGTTACTCATACATCTGGTATCCACTCTCGTTTGTTGCGGAGCGAAATGTGTTCCTAAACTCCCCTGGATTCAGCGTTGGTTTTGATGGCCGTAATGGAAATCCTGCTCCAGCATTTAGAAACAACTTGTTCACAGGTGCCCCAAAATCAACCTACGGTAAGCAGTTCTGGATTGAAGCTTGGGCCTCGTATGGTTCAACACTTGAAGTGTCGGGCAACACTTTTTCGGGAGGTCCATACACCGCTATCTTGACGACCACAACCTACGATGTGCAACAACTCAATGCAAGAGCAAACTATTGGGGCAGCACTGATGCTGTCGCAATAGCAAGCATGGTCAGCGACAAGTCAGATGGATTGGATTACGGCACCCTCATCGACACCTCAGGATTCCTAACCGCTCCGAACCCCGCGGCTCCTGTTGCTCTCAGATTTGACGTCCTAACTGATCCAAACCCTACTCCTACTCCTACTCCTACTCCTAGCAACAAAGCAAAGCCTGCGCCCAAACCCATTAAGTACAAGAACTGCGGCGCTCTTCAGAAGTTCTATGCGGGAGGGGTAGCTCTGTCGTCGCAGTCTGTAAACAAAGGTGGCAAAATCAAGCTGAAGCCGACCGTGAATGCGAGGGTCTACAACCTGAACAAATCTCTGGATAGAGACAAGGACGGCCTGGCCTGTGAGCGCTAATTAGGCGGCTACTACCTCGGTCACATAAGCCCAACTGCGTTTCGAACCCGGGGGCAACCAAAGGGCCATTGCGGCTAACCCTACTCCTCTGGCGGAATCGTTTCGCAGCGGGCGCAGTAATAGCTGACTTCCCTAGAATGCAGGATTGGTTCGACTAACCGCAGTTCTCAAATCACACAAAAAATCTTCATGCTTCGAATCATGCCGATTAGTCGAATTTTGTGGAGTTAGTTATCCACAGACCGCAGTCTTGAGCCCGAAAGACATGTGGTGAGACATGCTTCACTCAGCTATGAGGAGAAGTCCTTGTTCGATTTGGAGCGATTGCATCTCCAGCACAGAGCTTGAAGGTTTTCTTCGACTGAAAGCCCGCCCTTTGAAACTGGCTTGATGTGGTCAATTTCAAGCAGGAGGTTAGGCTCCTGAGCGACAGAAACTGAACACAGCCTGCAGGCATAGCCGTCTCTAATCTTGATTTTCTCCCTGAGGGCTGCGGTCATTAGTGCCCTTTGGCCAGCCGCCGACTTAGCAAATCGAATCTTGTCAGCAAGCGTTTCCACCAGAGCGTCGATTGTCTCCGAATCCAACCTAATGTCGGTTACTTGAGAGCTATTTCCACCCGCACTTAGATACTGAAATGAATACTTCGGGTATGGAACTGAAAGTGCAGGGATAGAAAGTCCGACTTGCTCCTGGAATTCCTTTAGGTAGTGCTTCAAAATGAATTTCGGTGGTGAAATCTCATTTGAAATCTCATTCTCACGCTTACGAAGGTTGTTTATGGCGTTTTCGAGTCGTGAAACAGACTCGCCCAACTCTTCAACTTCCGCCAGCTTCTCCTCAGTTGCAGAAATGTCAAAGTACTTAATCAAATACCTGATTGGCTCCACAGAGGCATTGCGGACAACCTGAAGACTGCAGTGGTGAACGTTGCTGGAGCTAGTGTCAACGACATGCTTGTCACGCTTGTAGTTGAATTTACTTGTGTTTTCAAAACTCGCCAAATGAGAATTTGTTCCAGTTGGAGAGCGGCCGAGGCTGAAGCGCCCATTGGTTCTAATTTCGTCAACGTATTCGGAAATCTCGTTGTGCTCAGCAACTACTTCAGCAATCAATTCCTTGTGCGACAGAAATTCGGGACTGGCGAAATACCGCTTCATGCGAACGTGTCGAACAATGAAATAGAGCGGGACCAAGGAAGCGAGAAATAGAACCACTGGCCAGAAGGCCACCAAGACTTGAAGTATACCGCTAAGCACCGAAACCGCTATTGCGGCAAGAAAAAACCACCCGATAAATCTCAAACGTCCCCCAGTCGCCTATTAAGAATTCAATATACCTTTGGTCGTGCTACTAAGAACTGTTCGCCAGCTGCTTGAACAGTCTTGTCTCCGACCTCATACAAGCGTCGAATCTCTGCCTGTTGCTTGTCGGAAAGCTTAGGGTTTCTGCCGTCAACTGGGCCACGTGCCCTGGCAGCAGCCAACCCTTCACGAGTGCGACCAACAAAGAGACTTCTATCAAACTCTGCCACAGCGCTGATAATTGCGAATAAGAACTTGCCCTCCGAAGTTGGAGTATCAATGTTCTGGTCGAGAACTTTAAGCCGAACCTCCAAGTCATTGAGTCGCTCTAGTAGACCCAAAAGGTCCTTCATTGAGCGTACTAGTCTGCCCAGCTTGGTAATGACTTCTTGGTCACTTTCACGACGGTATTCGAAGCCTTTGGTCAACGCAGGTCGTTCGAGCTTTGTGCCAGTGAACTTATCGATGAAGACCTTGTCGGCGCCTGCTCGCCTGAGTACATCGACCTGCCAGTCAGCATTCCGGTCTCCTGTGGAGACTAGGGGGGTCTACTTAGCCTTCTAGATCAGGGGAATAGAGTCCCAAATGGGTGGAGTTCAAACAGAAATTCAAACAGAAATTTCAGATTTATCTGTTTTTGCTATTCCAAAGACTTGATACTGACTCACTGGGAGGTCAGGATCTAAAACTCCAGGACTTCGCCGTCTTCAAAAGCTATCTTTCGAACTTCAATCACGACATCTGTGGTTTTATCGAGATCTTCCATGTCCAAAAGCCTGTTGTCCTCGGAGCTGAACTGATTTAGGTCATAGCAGGAGGATCCCCAAGACCCAACGTTTACTGAATCTCCCGCAGCGAGTGATTCATCGGAGGATATGTTCAATCCTTTGATCTCCTCATCAAAGATGTCATTGATGAGTGCCACTGCATCAATCGCCACAATGTTGCGATCTGAGAGATTGGTCAGGGTCACCCTAAGTTCGAGACTTCCATCGCTGTAACTGCACTCAGCTTTCGAAACAGAGAATTCCACCAGGTTTGCTTCGAGGAAGTCCTCCCATTTCGGATCTACCACCTCTGGCTCTGTTGATTCCGTCGTCTCCACTTCGACTTCAGTGGGATCCGCTGTGACGGTCACGGTTGCCGTGGGTGTTGGTTGCGAACAACCACTCAGTGTCAATGCAATGACTGGAATTGTCGCTACTAGCAAGAGCTTCGATACTTTACTCATCTGTGCTTACCTCATTTTCTGGAATTTCCTCTTGAAAAACAATGATTGACCCGTCGTCGAGAGCGATCTTTCTTATCGTGAACTCAAGTGTTGTCTCTTCGCTCAAATCTTCGACATCTAAGAGCGCTCCGGTTGGCTCAAAGGCTTTGGCTAGGGGGAATGCCGTATCACCAAAGAGTCCTAAAGTCTTTGACTTCCCTGGCTCAATCGATGCATCAAGATTTAGGTTGTCAAAGAAGACCATTTTTCCGCTCGCATCTCGGATTGTCAGAGTTGTTGCGAGTGCAACAATCTTTTGGCTACTTAGGTTTGTAACACGGTGTTTGATACTTAGAAAACCGTCAATTACGAAGTTGCCACCTTCATCAATCTGATATTCAGTCAGTTCGCTACGGATGAAGTCAGATGATTTGGGTTGCGCTGGCTCTGCTTCCTTCTCTACCTGTGGCGAAGAGGTTGTATCAAGTGTTGCTGAATCGGTTGTTGTTCCGGATCCGCAACCAGTCAAGGAAACACAGATAAGAAACCCCGTCAGTGCTGAGCTAACCTTGCCCAATATTCCCCCTTGTTTTGATTTTCGATTGATATCCCCCACCCTCGAATCTCTAGCTTCGAGAAATTCGATGAGAGCATCAGCCTCAATTACTTGTAGCCGTTTGCCTTTTGCAGTTCTTGGAGAATCTCTGTAGTCACACTCACATGCGAAGAAAAGGCTTCAATGACCTGGAAAACTACGATCGATGTGACGGCAAAGCTAATTCCAATCCCAATCAATATCCATGATTGCTCACTTCCGAAATTGGCTAAGCCAAGGAAGACTATTAGCAACGCCGCTATGACATTCACTACGACTACGATCCCGTTGGTCTTGTAGAGCGTCTCTGCTGACCTCTTCGCTCTGGTTAGTTCAGACATTTTCCCCCAATTGAAAAACTATTTGGATAACAGCTTAGGACTCAGTTCAAGATTTCGAGATACAGATCCAGTCCTAAATCTGCATCGTAGGTCCAAGACACTTTTATGTTGTCCCAAATTGCTTCTCTTTCGAAGGGAGAGCCAAAAGAGTTGTCGATTATTGCTGTCACAGACTTGGGCAACTTCAAACGCTTTAAGACACAGGCTGAGTCCTTGAGTGGCATTCCAGGCTCTAGGTCTCCATGACCATCGAGAAAAAGTCCCTTTCCATCACGGTCCAAGGACACCTGTTTCCGCTCAGGGGATATCCCGCACTCTTTCAAGGCAACCTCGAATTGCGTCGGAACAGATTCAATAACTGAAGTTGCGATCACGATGCCGCTAATCAACCCAATCAATAAAAGGAATGGCCAAAATACCTTCTTGAGCATCAAGAATCCCCCCTGTGGAAAACACGATTCTAGAAATCTAATGGTCAGCGATCATTCACCTATGAAAATTCTTTGCCCTATATGCGAGCTTTGGCTCGTTGAAATTTCGATTATCGATGGGTGTGCGAGTTACTTCTGTCTTAGATGTCACTCCTCCGCCACGCATATTCCTGAAAAACCTTCAATTACGTGCTAGCACCTTGTAAATCGTGGGACGAGAAACACCCAGTACTGAGGCAATCTCAGAAACCTGCCTTCCTTCCCGCAGCATTGTCTGAGCAGTCAGGGTCTTAGCGGGAGTCATTACTGGCTTCCTGCCTCCCTTCAACCCCCTTGCCCTAGCAGCAGCAAGACCGTCTTTCGTTCTAGCACTTATCAATGATCTTTCGAACTCGGCCATCGCCGAAATGATGGTGAAGAAAAGCCTGCCTTCAGCCGTTGAGGTATTGATGTTCTGCTCCAGAACGACAAGATTCACCCCTTTCTCCTCAAACTCAGACGCAAGAATTAGCAAGTCTTTGGCTGATCGTCCCAATCGATCAAGACGAGTGACCACGATGGTGTCACCTCGCCGAAGGGTCAGTCGGAGTTTGTCCAATTCAGGTCGTGAGGCTACTGTCCCAGTGTATGTGTCCAAGAAAACTTGTTGCACACCTGCTGCTCGCAAAGCTACTTCCTGAGATGCGTGACTCTGGTCTGCTGTAGATACTCTGCTGTATCCGAAAACGAGATTTCCCAATTTCTCTCCCTTCTAATACAGGAAGAGTAAATCTGGGGTAGGACATTTTTACATTGATTACTTCACGGGTTGATTTACACGAATTCGGCAGTTAAGACTGGATTGTTGAGGTGTAAATCAAACGATCGAAATCCTCAGGCCTCGGAAAGGTCTTCCTCCGCATTGGTGGTTCATGCCTTGTTCTAACTCCACTATCTAGATAGCCTGAAGCCTGTTTGGGGGAACATGTCTGAAGAAGAGTTTGAGCCAGGGGTAACACCTAAGCGCTTTAGAGCTGTGAAGCTCGTTGCATTGCTATTTGTTTTTCTAGCGTTGCTACTTCCCCTGGGCGCTATCTGGCAAAACAATCAGGGTGATACCGGTGTCTCTGTTTTGGACATGGGCCTTGAGGGTGAGTCCAGTACTGACTTTGATGAGAACTCAGTTGCTATCTATGTGCAGATGACTGGGTTTAATCCAGAGACAAAGCGCGCTGAGATGGCCTACTTCCCATGGCCAACAGAAAACCTTGCAGATCAGTTCTCCTCTTCTGTTGTTGGTGATGTGCCAATCAAGTTGTTTGTAGATGGCCAGAACGCAGAGATTGCGGAGTTTGGTGCTGGGGATCAAATTGGTGCTGTCGAGACCGTGGTCGATGTCTTGAGCACGAGGGATTCTTCTCTGGCTTCAGACGGTCTATACCCATTTGATGTCTATGAGATGGATGGGTACGTCCAGGTCGTAGCTGATGTTGAAGGTACTGGGTTCAGAGCAGTGCAAACCTTTGACTACTTCTATACAACTCCGGTTCCCGGGTTCAACA
>JACCDV010814470.1_pt1 | contig 11283 bp, 12 predicted proteins | sample 7446131 | NCBI WGS metagenome assembly JACCDV01 (sample SAMN15323448, study PRJNA562643) | freshwater metagenome | isolation source: river surface water | place: USA:Blue River Watershed | collected 2017-08-17
AGAAGCCACGCGATCGCTGTGGATGCCCAGCCAATGATGACACCGGCAACTGCAAGTCCTCGGTTTTCTACGCTGCCTGACTTCTTTAACTTGGATAATGAAACATGGCCCAAGATAGAGCCGATAAATGAGAGAAATCCTGCAGTCAGGAAAATTGTTGCAATCGAAGTGACGAAAGATGCAATCGCAAGGCCACTACCAGCCCTTGCATCTTGTTCGGCCTGTGAGGCTGGAGCAATTGGCGACTGTCCTGATGGAATAAATTCACTCACTACTGCGCCTCATTGATAACGGCTGTCTTCACCCAAAGATCGCGAAGGGTGCGGCAATTCTTTGTAAAGTAGAAGACGATCTCCAAAGTTACCCAGACAACAAAGACCAAGCCACTTGTCAGCGCTGATCCAATTAACACAGTCAGGGGAACTAAGAATTCACGCACTGCCATATGGCCCCAAGTAACTGGTTGCCCAGTTACTGAGTTAAGGACGCGAATCTTAAGAATCTGCTTACCTGGCGTCTGACCTTTGCCCCAGGTCACAAAGCTCCAGATCAGCCAAGGTAGGCCGGCGAGAAATATTGTCATTAGGATAAATGCAAAATCAATTGCATAGGCGCCAAGGCGATGTTGGAATGTGGCATAACGCCTTCCACCCTCTTTTGGTGCTGACTGTTCCAGATATGACATCTTCTTCTCCTCGGCCAAATTTAAGAAATTTCACTATAGCGGCTAAGTATTGCAATCTTCTTGGCAAATCCGAGGCAAGCAAGGCCACCTTTGCCCAAACCCATAGTTGGACGCAAAACTGTAGGCACAGTAACCTTCTAGCCATCGCTCTTAAGATCACTCGGAGGGTCAATGGCTACCTGGCAGGAACTATCTACATTTCTCAAGTCACGCTACAAGATCGAGCGAGAAGAAGAGAACACCATTCGCCTTCTCTTTGATGTAAATAATCAGCGCACACATACGATCTCTGTACATAATTTTGCGCCAATGGTTACCTTTTCAACCCCTGTTGGTTTGGTCGGGGAGGTAGATGCTGCCGAGCTTATGCAGGGAGTCATTCCATTTGGCGTTGCTCAAATTGGTGATGTCTACGCAATCATGCACACATCTTGGCTTGCAACCCTGGATGAACTAGAGGTTGAAGCCCCAATCAATATTCTCGTTAAGAAGGCCGATGAACTTGAAGCCAAACTAACCGGCAAGGATCGCTTCTAAGGTGGGATTTAGATTCCGAAAGTCTATGAAGATCCTTCCGGGGATTCGATTGACCTTTGGCAAGAGTTCGATTGGAATCTCTGCAGGTGTTCCTGGTGCGCGCATTAGCCTTAACTCGAAGGGGCGAGTGACAACATCTGCTGGCATTCCAGGCAGTGGGCTCTATTGGACAGAGAGCACATCACTGAAAAAGAAGAGATCATCGAGAACTCGCACAGAGGAGTCGATCGTCGACGGTGAGGTCTATGTCGAAGATGTGATTGATCCAGGTGAGGCCGCCTTGGAGGTTCCTACATCCCAACGCATCGTGGCTCCACGTGCTGGATTTTTCGCAAGTAAGGCAGAGAAGGCGCTCAGCGCTCTCTTTCATGACATCTATGGTGATCGCGATATAAATACTCCGCAAATCGTCTTTCAGAAGACACGCGAATTAGCCGAGAAGTTTCCTGACCTTTCACTTGCAATGCAGGCGATCCAAGTTCTCCATGGTGTGACAAGCGATGAACTCGAAAAAGAATCGTTCCAATTAGCTCACGATCTCTGGCCACAGCGCCAAGCACTCTTCTCGCATAAGCTGGTGAGAAAGTACTTTGCCGGGATCATTCCAATGGTTCAGGTAACGCCGGGAATTCATGCCCAAGAGCGATTTAATGTGACCGCCCTTGGCTTGATCTATGCCGAGATTCTGCAGATCCAAGGTGATTTTGAGAAGGCGCTAGAAGTTGTCGAGGAAGTTGAATCTGATCAGATCTCGGCAATCTCTGTCGTTGATCTAGAGATTGCACTGAAGCGATATGACGATGCGATCGCAACAACTGAAGATATTGAAAATGAAGATGATGCAACTGCAATGCTCTTGATCTTTCGTGGAATCGCCTTCCGCGAGAAGGGCTTTTATGAGGCATCTCTCGAGTGCTTTAAATTAGCCCTTGCCAAGAGAACTCGGACAGAGATCATCCTCAATCGTGGTCTCTGGGAGCGTGCCTACACTTATGAGAAACTCGGCAAGAAGGCGCAGGCGCGTAAGGATTTGGAGAAGATCATGTCGCGAGAGCCTGCTTATCCTGGAATTATTGAGCGCTTAGAAGAACTCAACCCGTAACTTCATTCCAACGTTCTCACCCCATCTCGCAAGTACGATTGCGCAATGGCTAATCTGAGACCGAACGCTGCTCGCCGTGCTGGATATGCCCTCCATGTATTAACTGCCAGCGGCGCAGTGATCGGAATGCTGGCGCTACAAGGCGTTGTGGATGGCGAAGTTCGTATCGCCTTGTTGTGGTTGATCGTCTCACAGATTCTTGATGGGCTAGATGGCCCTATTGCCCGTGGACTAGATGTTGAGATCCACGCCCCACTTATCAATGGACAGATCCTTGATTTAGTAGTTGATTACGTTACCTGCGTCGTTGTACCGGTTGCCTTTATGCTCAACTTTGAAATGCTTCCAGCAAAGTATGAGGCGCTGATTGCAGGCTTTATCTTTTTAACATCAGCCCTGTGGTTTGCTCGCTCAGATATTGAAACTGATGATCACTGGTTTAATGGCTTTCCCGCAGTCTGGAATTTAGCAGTACCAACTTTCTTGGTATTTGAATCAACTCCAACAGAAGTTGCAATCTTCACCCTGATTCTGGGTATGTCTCAGCTGACCTATTTCAAGGTCCCGCACATTGTCAGAGTCGATCAATTACGCCGGATCACCTTGCCTTTTGGCATCATCTATCTGGGCAACCTCACCTACCTTTCATGGAACTACTCCAAGACTCTGGGAGTACAGAGCAACCTTGTCAGCGAGATCATCTTGATTGCATTCCCGGTCTACCTACTTGGATTTGGCATCTACAAAACGTGGATCACACGTCAGGTAAGAGAATAGTTTTCTAGAAGTATTTTCAACAAGCGCCAGATTTACCCACGATGTACCCTTTTGAAATGCGCCGCTTAGCGATTGTGATCTCACTCTTTCTCCTTGCAGGAGCCAATCCTGCCTCAGCCCATCAACCAGTTTTCTTGCTCGATAGTGACACGACAGCAAGCAGGGGGCCACTGTTAGTTGATGGAACAGTTTCGTTTGCTATTCGCGCCAACTTTAACAAGGCTGGTGAGCGGAAAGGTTTCCGCGCAGCTTTAAAAGCTGGAGATCAGCTATCTGTTCAATACTTAATCGTTGATAAGAAACCAGAGAACACGCTAAAGGTCGCTCAACTTCCTCAGCTTGTAATCACAGCCCCTAACGGCTCACGCGTGACGATGAGAATCAACGAACGTACCAAGTTCTATGAGCCATATGGAAAGACCAATTATCTCTACCTTGCTCGCTACAGTGCGATTGCTCAAGCTGGTACATATAGTTTTCTGATTACATCTCGCGCAAAATCTACAATCACTGTTGCAGTAGGCGATCGTGAAGTTCCAGGTGAGGTAACCAGGGGAGTGGCACAGGCTGTTGCACCATCACCATCTGCAACTCCCACTACATCTCCATCTGCAACACCAACACCGTCTCCATCAGTAAAGCCAGCTGCTTACACAATGGATGACGTCAAGAAAAGAAATACAGCATCTGCATGTTGGAGCGTTATCGATGGAAATATCTATGACCTCACCAAATGGATTCCGATTCACCGCGGTGGAGCGCAAGCGATCACATTCCTTTGTGGCAAAGATGGCACATCAGCATTTAAAGCCCAGCACGCCAATCAAACCAGCCCGGTTTCAACGTTGAGTCGCTACCTAGTGGCACCCCTTGCTCCGTGAAAGCTAAGGTCAAGAACGGCTTCGCCCCTAAGGTATGCCAGCGCTGTGAGCGTGAATTCGAGTGGCGCAAGAAGTGGGCGCGCGATTGGGAGAACGTTAAATATTGCTCGGAACGGTGTAAATCGCAGAAATAGCGCTTACACTTTTATATGACGAAAAATAGAGATGAGCAGGCAGAGACATCGATCCTGCCTCTTAAGTATGTTGATTTTGTCGAAGATCTCTTCCACGCAATCCTTGCGGTAGCCCTTCTTGTCATCGGAATCGGCGCATTCTTTTACAGCATCAAGCGATTGATTGAGACTGCACCCTTTTTTCCAAATGGCATGATCCAAGGTGTTAATGACATCCTCTTTATCGTCATCATCCTTGAGATCCTTCGAACTGTGATCTCACGCTTTACCGATGGCGTCTATCAATTAGATAAGTTCTTGATTATCGGAGTGATTGCAGCTGTTCGCCATATTCTCACCGTTGGAGCATCACTGACACTTCAAACAGGAAAGAGCGATACCGCCTTCGATCGCGCGCTCCTTGAGATGGGACTCAACGCTTTAATCGTTATCGCGTTGGTCTTTGCCCTCTTCCTCTCAAAGAGCGCACACCGAAATAAGTCTTAGCCCTACTCGAAATCTCCACCGCGACCAGTAATGCGCGGGCGCTTCTTTGTAGGGCGGTCAAAGCGAGTGACAACCGCCAGGACCACCACTGCGTAAGCGATGATCAGAATGATCTCAATAGGCATTTATGAACCGAGAACTGCCCATACAACAAGTGAGAACATCGCGATGTCAAAGAGAACAATGGTAATTGCAGAGAGCGAGAGCAATCCGCGAGAATCGGCAATCTTTGCAGAGAGAGCCGAAGGCTTCTCAAGGCTCTTCAAGTCGAGAAGGAGGGCTTCACCTTCTCGTACGGCAGCGTACTGGCTGATAGTTGCAAGGATTCCTGTGATGGCAGCAAGACCTAGTACGAGAAACTTCGCAGAATCCGGTGCATCCTTGAAGAGATCAAGTGTTGCTAGAACTGCGATTCCAATAAGCACTAAAGCTGGTGCAACTTGCGATTGAATAATTTGGGAACGCATATCGTTCCATTGTTCAAGCAGTGACTCTTCATCCATGATGACCCCTTATTTAACCGTTGTAATCCAAGTGGATTGTTATGAGATTAGGGGGTATCGACCTTTTGTGCGAGCTTTATTGAGATAGACACGACAGTAAAAAGGTTTACAGGGTCCGTCCACGATCAAGGGGTAGCGGCCAATCGATACGCACGCCTAGCTTCTCTGCCGCCTCTAGCGCCCAGCGCGGATTGCGCAGCATCGCACGTCCCAAGAAGACAGCATCTGCCTCACCGCTTGCGACAATATGTTCTGCCTGGTGCGCTTCGGTAATCAAGCCGACGGCGCCTGTTGCAATCCCTGCCTCTGTTTTAATCGCTGCTGCAAAGGGGACTTGGAACCCAGGCTTGGCATCAATCTTGGCATTATGGACTGCGCCACCACTTGAGACATCGATCAGATCAACGCCAAGTTCCTTTAACTTAGATGAGACTTCAATCGAGTCAATCAGGTTCCATCCGCCTTCTACCCAATCAGTTGCAGAGATACGGACAAAGAGTGGAACTGATTCACCGATCGCGGCACGGACAGCACTTGCAACCTCAAGTAAGAAACGAGTTCGGTTTTCAAAGCTGCCACCGTATTCATCGCAGCGGTGATTCATGAGCGGCGAATAAAACTGATGGATGAGATAGCCATGTGCTGCATGGATCTCAATTACATCGATACCCACATCTACTGCACGTTTTGCAGCTGCGGCAAAGTCTTGAACTAGCTCTGCAATCTCTTCCTTACTTACTTCGCGTGGGACCAAATACCCTTCAAAGGCTGTTGCCGACGATGAGATTGCCTGCCAGCCACCATCTTCTTTAGCTGCCAAGCGATGGTCATCCCATGGACGCATTGTCGATGCCTTACGTCCTGCATGTGCCAATTGAATTCCAACCTTGACGCCATAAGAGTGAGCAAAATCCACAACCGGCTTAAAGGCTTGCGCATGCGCGTCATCGTTAATAGATGGACAGCCGATAGAGATACGACCATCTGGACGTACCGCTGTTGCTTCAATCATGATCAAGCCAGGTGCACCAGTGGACCACGAACCAATGTGGACCTGATGCCAGGTGCCGACCAAGCCATCTTCTGCCATGTACTGACACATCGGAGATACCCAGACGCGATTACTGAAAGTGGTGCCACGGATACTCAGCGGGGTAAATAATGCGCTCATATGCTGGGGACTCTTATCTTTATGAAGGACAATAACATTAGTTCAGGGCTAAACTCTATCCATGCTCGGAAGAACAGGCAGACTCACAAAGATCGCAGGCGCCCTCGCGCTGATCTTTGCGATCTTCTCTGCCGGCGTGGCAATTGCCAATCAATGCCACCAAGAGGCTGCCCCTGTCAACAGTAGCCATTCTCACGTAGATCACGACGGTAGCCACGTGCACGCCGACGTTGCACCCTTTAATCAGAGCCTGACCACGACATTCTGTGCCAGCGTCTTCTTTATCGTATTGATCTTGATCAGTCGCCAAATCCTTAGCAGGTTTGGTAGAGGGAGATCCCTCAGAGTCCGAACTCTGCAGAATCTTCAGCAGAGAATTTACTATCAGCAACGTTGGCTGAGTTCGCTCACCCTGCCTCAGCTTGGAGTCTTAAGAATCTAGAACTCTCTCGCCCACATTCCTGTTGATTGCGAGAGAGGTAGGCCTATGCCTAAAAAAATCTTTACTGCTGTGTTAATACTCATTGTCACTTTACCCACCGTGAATATGTCGGTGGCATCGGCAGCACCAACGCTGGAGACTGCTCAGAACGAGGTCGATAGGTTGCGAACCCTGGCCGCCGAAAAATTCGAGGCAGCCAATGAGGCAGCCCTACGAATAAAAATTTTGGAGAGGGAGCGTGGGGTTCTTGCCTCCCGCGAAGCAAAACTCGAAGGAGAGTTAGAGCTAGTCGGGGCAACACTTTCTCGAATCGCAATCCAGCAATACACCACTGGGGGTTTTGGGCAAGGGTATGACCTGCTCTTCTCCTCAGATCCCTCCCGCTATCTCTCCGATGCAGGAACACTGGGTATCCTCTCCCGAAATTACAGTAGCCAGATTCGCCAATACGAATTAACTAAACAGAAAGTTGAGGCGACTCAATTTGTGGTTGCTGATCGAACAGCGCAATTACGTATAGAGCGCACTCGATTAGATGCCCAAGTTGCAAAGGCCAAGGCAGATCTAGCAAAGGCTGAGAAGATCCTTAAAGGTCTTAAAAAGGAAGATCGTGAGCGCCTAGCTCGACTCGAGGCAGAGCGTGAGAATAAAATCTTCTCGCAATCAAAGAAGTATGCCCAAAGTTATAAGGGTGATAACTCGCGCGGATCTGTCGCACTTAAATTCGCCCTCAAACAGGTTGGCGATGTCTATGTATGGGCTGCATCCGGCCCTACACGCTGGGATTGCTCGGGGCTGACCATGCGTGCTTTTGCTCAAGCAGGAGTATCTCTACCCCATTCATCGCGTATTCAAGTCAAATACGGAAAGCCCATCTCATTTAGCCAAGTTAAACCTGGGGATCTTCTCTTCTTTGGAAAACCAATTAGCCATGTATCAATCTATATGGGTGGAGGAAAGATGGTGCAGGCGCCACGTCCCGGCAAACGAGTAGAAGTAGTCAACTTCACCAAGAAATTCGGAGCAAAACCATTTGTTGGAGCGCGCAGAATATGAGGATGCAGATGAAACTAGCGCAACGTACTTTCGTAGTAACAACGATTTCATTGTCATTGTTCTTGAGCGGCCAGCCACTAGCCACAATGGCGTCACAACATAAGCCAACGTTGGCTCAGATTGAGGCAGCAAAAAAAGCTGAGGCGCAGAAGCGAAAGGTTGCTCTTGAGGCCCAGAAGAAGTTAGCCAAGGCCAAGGGCAATCTCAAAGCATTAACTAGTATCGCCAATGCGGCTCAAGATAAATATCTGGATGCTCGCGCAGATCTCAGGAAGGCGATCATCAAGACTGAGGCAGCCACCGAAGAGGTGCGAAAGGCATCTGAAGCAGTTGCGCTGACTCATCGCGAAATCGGAAAGTTAGCGATCCACGCATATACGTCAGGTGGTGGTTTGAGTGATATGGAATCTGTACTCAGCGCCTCAGGGCCACAAGAGATGATAGATCGCATCTCAACTCTTGAAAACCTAGGCACCCGCAACAAGACTGTCCTGAATCGATTTAAGGCAGCAGTTGTCGTCTCAGAAAATGCTAAGCGTCTTGCAGAAATCGCTAAAGAAGAGCAAGAAGTGGTAACAGAGAAAGTGGCGGCTGCAAAGAAGGAAGCAGATGGCGCCAAAGCTGAACAGCAAAAAGAAGTTGATAAGTTGCAGGCCGTCCAAGATAAGTTGCAACGAGATCTTGCATCTGCAAAGAATGTGCGAATTACCCTTGAACAGCGGCGACAACTGGCGATTCTTGAAGAGGCACGCGCAAATGAGGCAACAAAAGTCACAGGTCAATCAAGAGTCTGGAAAGCCGGAAATCCAGGTGGTGCGGCAAATACGCGTGCAACGACTGCACAAAGACTCGGCGCCGTTGAATTTGCGAAGAAACAGGTATTAGCAGGCAAACCTTATGTCTGGGGAGATGAAGGACCGCGGGCATTTGATTGCTCAGGCCTCGTTTATGCTGCATATAAATCTGTCGGATTAGGTTGGCCAGTGTGGGATCGTCTCAACTCAGGCCTCTATTACACCTACACCAAGCAGATTCCATTGGCGCAAGTACAGCCTGGTGATCTTCTCTTCTATTCCTATAAAGGAACTATCAGCACAATTCACCACATGAGTATCTATGCCGGTGAAGGGATGATGTGGGAAGCGCGATCGACAAAGAGTGGATTGCGTTATTCGAGCATCTATAGCATCGATGGCTTAATGCCATACGTCGGAAGGGTGTAAGGGATATGAAGAAGAGATATGCACTAATCGCAATTATTCTCGTTTTGTTAACGCCGTCGCAGTCAGTGGCATCAGGAGAAACGATCGGCTCAATCTCACATATCCACCACATCAAGGCCTTTGGCAAGCAAGTATTACTTGGAACGCACGAGGGTCTCTTTGCCTATATTAATAAAGACACGGTGAAAAGGCTTGGCGATGAGAACTTCGACATCATGGGGCTGAGTACCTCTGGGAAAACTTTATTTGCCAGCGGCCATCCTGGACCCGGAAGCAAACTTCCTGAACCAGTTGGATTACTGCAATCTACAAATACCGGTAAGAGTTGGAGCAAGGTCAGTTTGCAATCAGAGGTAGATTTTCATCTCTTAGAAAGTGGTGCTATCGATATCTACGGAATTGATTCCAGAAGCGGAAATCTGCTGCACTCAAGTGATCGAGGAAAAAGCTGGAGTAATAGAGGCAAGTCAACTTTCACTGATATCGCACCACACCCCACAAAGAAACAATCAGCGCTGGCGCTCAAGGATGGCACGTTGTTTGCGACCGATAGCGCCTTTGTAAAGAGTAGAACGATTCCAACAAAGGAAAGGCTCACATCGCTAGATTGGATCAAAGGCCAACTTATGGCTGCTGCTGGTAAATCGCTGCTCCGATCCACTGATAACGGTGCCACCTGGAAGATAATCAGAGGCTTTCCAGACGAGATTGTCACCATCACTCAATCGAAAGAGCTCATCGTTGTTGTCACTCCTAACCAGATTCACGTCTCTAGAGATCAGGGCAAGAGTTTTACGAGCAAATAATTAAGTTCATCCTACTTAAGCCGAGAGATATCTATAGACTCGCAACCATGTCTGGATCGATTGCACTCGTTGGTTCTGGTGAATACCTGCCTGCAATGGTGGAACTCGAAAAGTCTCTGATTGATGATGCGATCGCCTACGGTAAGAAACCAACCTTTGTACAGATTCCAACGGCTGCAGGGCAAGAGAGCGATGATCGGCTAGATTATTGGCGCGCACTCGGAAAAGCCCAAGCAGTTCGCTTAGGCGTTGAACAAATCTTTCTCCCCATCTACGACCGTGACAGCGCCATGAATGAGCAATATGCCGACCTCATCAACGACAGTGCACTGATCTATATATCTGGGGGAGACCCACATTATTTAGCGCACACTCTTCGCGGTACACCTGTGTGGAACGCAGTTGTCAGCAACTGGAAATCTGGAACATCGCTGGCTGGTTGTAGCGCAGGTGCGATGGTCTTAAGTCTTACTATTCCAAACTTTCGAATCCTTAAACATGGGCCAAGTGATGGACTTGCCCTCTTTCCTGAAATCCGCGTAATTCCTCACTACAACAAGTTCTTCAAGTGGATCCCAGATAGCGCCGCCAAAGTATTACTCCACCCACATAACGATGAAATACTTTTGGGAATCGATGAGTTAACGGCTCTTGTGAAGCGAGGCGATCAAAAAATGTGGAAGGTCCATGGCGTTGCCAAAGTCCACGTCCTCTCAGGACTTCCCACCCAATCACTTACACACGGACAAGAGCTAGAGCTACCGATTAACTAGCTAGCCAATACTCACTCATTGATTTACGTGCGGAAAAGGAAAAGGCCCGCAGCAATTGCCGCGGGCCTTAATCTGTAGCTCACATAGAACTATCACCACAATGACGATGCGTGTCTCTAGATTAGCACTAAGGAAAAGGCCCGCAGCAATTGCCGCGGGCCTTAATCTGTAGCTCTTGTACTTCTTGCTCGAATCTGACGTATTCACTCCTAAATGTAATAGTTCTTCCTGCAGTCTTCCAAGTTATACACAGGCTTGAATTACACCGCTTTTCTGAAACTCTCCGGGCCCTAAGTTGCATCCGCGTGTGGCTGTAGCTCAACGGATAGAGCACCGCTATGACGATGTGGAAGGTTGCGGGTTCGAATCCCGCCAGTCACACGCACCGCTAGAGGCCTCGGGATTTCGTCACCCGGGGCCTCTTTCCTATGTATGTGACCAGTTATTGCCAGAGCAATCGGGTGAATAAATTGGTCAACTGGTTAGATTCTTGCCATGAAGAAGTCATTCTCTTTCCTCCTTGCCCTATCTCTCATTTCAGCACTAGCTCCAACTGCCCAGGCAGCTGTTAAGGCTGGGGGATCGTGCAGCAAGGTCGGGCAGACTTCGATCTCAAAGGGCTTTAAGTTCACATGCACGGCAGTTGGAAAGAAGAAGGTCTGGAGTAAGGGCGTAAAGGTAATAACCAACAGCGCAAGCAAACCAAC